>ERZ791907.4-NODE-4-length-289264-cov-18.394756_pt1 | contig 289264 bp, 266 predicted proteins | sample MGYA00510145_ERZ791907 | MGnify/ENA primary metagenome ERZ791907 (study PRJEB30046, sample SAMN00792089) | human gut metagenome | study: EMG produced TPA metagenomics assembly of the A metagenome-wide association study of gut microbiota in type 2... | reverse complement strand
TGCGGTGTAGAGCCTAATCTACTGTAAACATCGCCTTTTACAGGCGCACAAACTCGTCCGGCACAAGATAGCCGCCCTCTGCGTCTGTGCCAATGTGCAAATCATCGTGGACATCGATCCAGTTGCGGTTTCTGATGCTGTTCCAGAATGCTTTCTTGTAAGTGTCGCTTGCTGTACCTATCTTTTCCGTTACATTTGGTGTGGCAGGCTTGCCGAGAACAGGAGTGGAAGTTGCCTTATTCATTTCTGCTTCGATTTCAGCCTGTCGTTCCAGACGCTGAATTTCTTTGCCAAGGTCAACAATGGTCTGCTCCATCGCATCGTAGGTCTTGGAATCTTCCTCGCTGAGAACGCCGTTTGCATTTCTCTTGCTGTCGAGAAAATCACGGGCAGTGTCCCAAGCCTTCTTTCTCTTTTCTCTGAGTTCTTTAATCGTCATAATCAATTCCTCCAATCAATATTTCAAAAGTGCCAGTCTTTTTTCAAGCTGGTCAATTGGTGTGCCTGTAACGGATTCTGCCGATGCAGATACTTTGGATAAGAATGCAGATAGATTCTTCGATTTGGAATAGGTCATTGCGGTAAGAGAATCTTCTTTTTCAGGTTCTTCCTCATTCAGTTCATTTTCCTTTTCAGGAACGGACTTTTTATTATCTGCAAAGAGAATCCCGTCCACAAATCCCATTTCATGAGCCTTTTTTGCATTGAGCCATGTTTCATCGGACATCAGCTTTGCGATCTTGTTTCTGCTGAGGTGGGATTTGGTTTCGTAGGCATTGATGATACTCTCTTTGACTTCATCAAGCAAGATGATAGCTTTTTCCATATCTGCCTTGTTTCCCATAGCACAAGTGCTGGGGTCGTGAATCATCATTAGGGCAGTTGGTGCAATCAAGGTTTCATCACCTGCCATTGCAACGACAGATGCCGCCGATGCTGCAAGGCTGTCAATTTTAACGGTAATTCTGCCTTTATGATTTTTCAGCATAGTGTAAATCTGACTTGCGGCGAACACATCTCCACCCGGACTCGAGATCCAAACGGTAAGATTACCCGGATGTTTGTTCAGTTCGTCTTTAAATAACGCAGGGGTCAGTTCATCACCATACCATGTGCTGCTTGAGATTGGTCCCTCAAAATACAGCTCTGTTTCTGATGTCTCTTCATTTTTGATAAAATTCCAGAACTTATCCATTTTCATCGCCCTCCTTTTTCTGTTTTTTATCTGAATAGGCAATTCCTGCATCGCGGAGGCGGCTCATCGAACCGTTACAAAGATACAGGTTTCCACCTTCCTCCTCAGAAATCATATTCATATCTTCAAGTTCTCGGATGTCATTCGCCGACATCCAGCCGTTTTGTCTTGCTGTAGCATAGCCCTGCATTCTGGAAGCATAATCGCCACGCAGAAGTCCGTCTACATTGAACTTCACGAAATACTGTCCTTTTTCCGAATCAGAAAGAAGTGCTTTTTGTAAGGACTGCTCCCATCGAACAATCCAAGGGTCAAGGCTGTATTTGACGAAATCCAATGACAGATGTTCTACGTTACTGAATGTTGCATGGTCAAGGTCGCCAATCATATGAAGCGGCACTCTGTACATTCTTGCAATTTCCTCAATCTGAAACTTTCGTGTTTCCAGAAACTGTGCTTCATTGTTTGGAATTGCAATGGGGGTGAATTTCATGCCCTCCTCTAAAACTGCGACCTTGTGAGCATTTCTTCCGCCATAGGCTCTTTGCCAAGCATCACGCACACGCTCCGGATTTTTGATCACTCCGGGGTGTTCTAACACGCCACTTGGTGAAGCACCATTTCCGAAAAACGATGCCCCATATTCCTCACAGGCAATAGAAATGCCGATTGCATTTTTCGCAAGTGCAATCGGCGAATATCCAACCAGTCCGTCAAATCCTAAACCCGGAATGTGCAGGACTTCATCAGCATAAAGAACGATGTCGCCCTGTTCTTTCAGATTCGGATTTGCCTCATCGTAACGGCTGTAAATATATATCAGGCGGTTTTTCTCATCACGGTCAACCTTTATTTTGTCAGGCATCAAAGGGTATAGCCCTAAAACATCACCTCTGCCGTTTCGGATAATCTGTGCATAGGCATTGCCGTAAATCAGCAGATGTGACATTAAGGTTTCTCGGAAAACAAAAGAAGTCATTTCAGGATTTGGCTGGTCGTGGAGTAAAAAATAAAGCGGATGCTGTGGCACTCGCTCTTTTCCGCTATCGTTGTATTTGTACACATGAAGCGGCAGCTGTGCAATTGCTTCTGACAGAACCCGCACACAGGCATAGACCGCAATATGCTGCAAAGCTGTTCTATCGGTGACTCTTTTTCCTGCATTGCTTCTGCCGAAAAAATATGTGTATGACGGGCTGTCGTAGCTGTTGGTCGGCTTATCTCTGGACTTAAAGAGCCCGCTGAAAATTCCCATAAAAATCAATTCCTTTCAGAGGGTTGTTTTTTTGGTGTGGATGTGGTATACTTAAATATGAAATCGAGTAAATTTTTCGATTAAGTCATATAGCTTAGGAGTAAGATAAATGTGTTTTGAAGATGAATTCATGGATAAGCAGTCGGAAATTATTTCTTTGTACAAAGAAGCAGCAAGTGCTAAATCGGAACTACTATACGTATACATTTATAATGATGATTCCCAGTCTTTAATTGCAAGTGCATACCGTGTTGATGAAAAAGTAGTTGGCAATGTAAAAGCGGGTGTATCCGACGAAATCGATAATAAGATCTATAATATTATAACAGAAGAAATAATGCCGGAATTGAATGAAATTTGCCAAAGATACAATAGAGAGATACCTGTTGTATTTAAATATACATACAACTTAAAAACAGGTTCTTTTGATTCTGAGTATTTGTATGCTAAAGATGTTGCTGAGGATTATGAATGTGGTACTGAAGCTTTGAAATGGATTAAATCGAGATAATTAAAACACCAGCATCTCCCTCATATCATAAACCGACTCATCAGACACACATCCACAGCGAATTGCACGGTCAAGAGCCATGATCATGGCAACCGCACCGTCAATTTTCTCTGTGGATTTTTCTTTGTCCGGCTTGATGTTTCCGGCAGGGTCACGCCTGATGAAAATGTTATCCATCATCCACCGAAGAACCGGGTGACCATTGTGGGAAAGGGTCTGTTCCAGAGTCAGTTTCATCAGTTCCTTGGTCGGTGGACTCATGTCTTTATATCCTTGTCCAAATTGTACCATTGTAAAACCCAGTCCCTCAAGGTTCTGCGACATCTGCACCGCACCCCAACGGTCAAATGCTATCTCTTTGATATGAAATTTCTGTCCCAGCTCATCGATGAAGTTTTCGATAAAACCATAGTGAACCACATTTCCCTCAGTTGTTTTCAGATAGCCTTGCCGTTCCCATATATCATATGGAACATGGTCACGTCTTACTCTAAGGGGCAAAGTTTCCTCCGGCAGCCAGAAGTAGGGCAAAACATAATAATGTTCATCATCTTCAGTAGGTGGAAAGACAAGTACAAAAGCTGTTATATCTGTTGTAGAGGAAAGGTCAAGTCCACCATAGCAAACACGCCCGTCAAGCATCTCTTCATCAAAAGAAACCTTGCATTTGTCCCACTTTTCCATTGGCATCCAACGCACTGCCTGTTTTACCCACTGATTCAAACGCAGTTGCCGAAACGCATTTTCCTCGCCCGGCGTTTCCTTTGCAGAATTACACGCAGCTACCACCTTATCCATACCGATAGTTTTATCAAGGCTTGGGTTTGCTTTTTTCCAGACCTTTGGGTCAGTCCAGTCCTCCGATTCATCCGCACCATAAATGACAGGATAAAAAGTCGGGTCATGTTTTCTGCCTTCCAGAATGTCCTTTGCCTTTTGGTGAACTTCATAGCAGATTGAATTTGTGTCTGTGCCGGCTGTGGTAATCAGGAAATACAAAGGCTGCATTCTGGCATCACCGGAGCCTTTGGTCATAACATCAAAGAGCTTTCGGTTCGGCTGCGTGTGAAGTTCATCGAACACGACCCCATGGATGTTGAAGCCATGCTTGGAGTAGGCTTCTGCCGAAAGCACCTGATAAAAGCTGTTTGTAGGAATGTAGACGATTCGCTTTTGCGATGTCAGGATTTTGACACGCTTATTCAGGGCAGGACACATTCGTACCATATCGGCAGCCACATCAAATACAATGGCAGCCTGTTGGCGGTCAGCGGCACAGCCATAGACTTCGGCACGTTCTTCGCCGTCACCGCAGGTAAGCAGCAGGGCAACCGCAGCGGCAAGCTCTGATTTGCCATTCTTCTTGGGAATCTCGATGTAAGCCGTGTTAAACTGACGATAGCCATTCGGTTTTAAGATTCCGAACAGGTCTCGTATAATCTGCTCCTGCCAGTCCAGCAGTTCAAATTTCTTTCCTGCCCATGTGCCTTTGGTATGGCTAAGGCATTCGATAAAGGAAACAGCATAATCTGCCGCCTTTTTATTGTACTTGGAATCTTCCGCCATAAAGCGTGTCGGTTTGAATCGAGCCATTGTATTCACCTCCCAGGTAACAAAAAAGACCTGCCAAAAAGCAAGTCTGTATCATTTATTTTTATGCCCCGGTGGGCTTTTTTGTAATTGAGATTCTATTCCCATTGTAACCATGTTACCATACAAATTCAAGGATAGCAAGCGGCTAAATGAACAGAAAAAACGTCGAAATTTCTACGGTTTCTTGTGTACCATACACGAACAAAAATCAGGTGTACGACCGCCAGAGCCTTTCGGCTCCGGCTCGTGGAATTCGGTTTTGGAAAAATCAGTTGTACTGTTTCAGTAGGATCGCCAGTGCAGTTTCGGTTTCTTCATCCTCCGGCGGAATATCCATGCCCCGGTCAAAATTGAACACCGTTTTGCCATTCCGCCGCAGTGTGATCTTGGAGGCTCTGCCTTCCTCGTAGCCGTAAATGGAAGGCTCCTCATAGTGTTTCACCCAGTAGTGAAAAGTGCCCGTTCCTACCTGAATCGTTCCTTCTGTCCACATTGTTTTTTCCTCCAGTTTTCGTTGTTTTTCCCTTTCGGTAACTGTATATTACCATACTTCCGGAGGGATAGCAAGCCGCTAAACATACAGAAAAAGCGATGAAATTTCGGCACTTTCTTGTGTATCATACACCAACGAAACAAGAGTCCTTGTGCCGCCCTGTGTGGGGGCATTTGTGAGAAAGGGGAAAACCACTCGGAGGAAACAAAACTACGTCGGACAGGGGCAACACAGCGGCTGTACGAGCCGCAGCCCCTTTCGGGGGCTTTGGTCTTGGATTGTGGGTTTTGGGTTACCGTCCGGTCTGGCACTCCCATTCAAATTCGCAGGCGTTTTCGTACTCCTCATCGAAAAGGGCATCGTCATCGATTTCCTTTTCCGTAAAGTCGATGCTGTCGATTTCCTCGCAAACCGTGTGGAGACTTTCGGCATCTGCCTTTGCAAGGCTTTCTGCGTTTTCCTCAACCCATGCGGTGAACTCCTCGTTGTCCATCCTGTCCTCGTTTTCAATCTCCAGTTCGTATTCGTAGTCCGCATCGAACCAGGTGATGACCGCCTTTGTGATTTCGGTTCTTTCGTTCCAGTCCGTTCTGTTTGCCATTGCTCTTGCCTTTGCGATTCCGTATGCTACCATTGTGTTTTTCCTCCGTTTTTTTGGTTGTTTTCCCTTTCGGTGATTACATATTACCGCATAGTGTGTGTAATTGCAAGCGGCTAAACTGCCAGAATATACAGCTTGAAAACCGCCCCTGTATTGTGTAGATTATGACAGCAAAAAAGCAGCCGCCACGTTTGCGTTTGTGGCGTTGCTTTTCAAATTGGAAAGGTATTCGGAATCGGTTTTACTTGCCGTTACAGGCGAATGTGTGGGCTGTCAGTCCCTGATTGCAATCGGCATCAGCGTTTGGTGTGGGAATGAAAAGTTCAATATTCCAAAATCGCTGTTTGTACTTTTTCATAAGTTCAGGAGAAAGGTCTGTAAAATCTTCTGCTCCAAGACCTGTGATGAAAAATGTACCTTTTATGATGTCACCTGTTTCAGGAAGCACTCTGTTCCACTCCGTATCGGATTTCAACTTTGATTCGTCATCACAAACAAGGGCAATCTCATCTTCAAAAGGGTATATCGCTTGCAGATACCCGCCAACCGTTTTCTGCATGGATTCCAGACTGCCGTCAATTTCAGCTTCTCTTGGACGTTTTCTTGGTTCAACGATAAGTACTTTCATATGGGTTTCCTTTCTGAGTCACCTTGTCGGCTTGTGTGGGGCTTTGCTTCAAATGGGATAATTTACGGAGGAAATCCCTGAATTGCCACACAGCCAAACGTGGCGGCTTGCATTGTCTTATTCTGCTGTGTTACGGTGAATAATGTTGATGATTTTTTCCTGTTCTTCTTTGGAAATACCAATGCTTTCGAGAGCCTCACGGATTCCGCAGTCGGGGCAAATCAGCGTTTCATTATCAGTTCTGGAAAGTGCAGGAACTTTAGTATAAACACATCCGCATTTCGGGCAGGTTCTTTCAGTCGGGGTTTCATTTTTCATTGTTGGCAACTCCTTTCAGACTTTTTTCATAGGCTTCATCAAGGTACTTGAAATCAAATCCGAAAATGGTGTATCCGAATTTGCAGGTGCTGACATATGCAGAAGTTGGAATTCCAAACCTGCGTTCTTCATGCATGATATACACAAAAGCATCAATCATTTTTCCGGTTTCGGAAAGTCTGATTTTCATATTTTTCTTGTAGTAGAAATTAGGATAGCCCTCGTAAATATCAAGGTTGTGTTCATCGGCGGCAGTCACTTCCCAGACTGCAACCGGAACAACTGAGCCTTTCTTTTTTTCAATGGTAAGGTAAGAGCCTGTTTTGCTGCCTTTGTAGAGAAGTTCATAATCCCCGATAACCGCCGTTCCAACGATTTTTGCTGTGGGGCATCTGAATTTCATTTGACGGACATTGAGGTTTGAACCGTAGGCGATATAATATCTTTTCATTTCAAATCTCCTTTTTGTAGATTCCGCTTTGCGGTAGTCACATATTAACTCTTTTTCGGAGTAAATGCAACCCGCTAAATCTACAAAATATCTGTGCCTTTTCTTGTGTGGTATTTGTTCAGATTATACTTTGTAAAATCAGGGGCTGTGCGGGATTGTTTGGCTTGATTTATTTGGTTGGAAAACTATCCACAAAAGCAACGTGGGCGGCTGTGTTGCCACCCGTTGCCTTTGAGGTGCGAGCCGTTTCAGGCTCTGCCATATCTGAAAGCCGCATCTCCGTCAAGGTTCTTGGTAAGAAAACTTCTCGCTGTGGAGAACTCTTCGCCAACCAGTCCCAATCGAATCAGCCATGTTCGCATTGCAAATTTTGGATTTTCCGTTTGCTGTGGTTTTGGACTTGCTGTTTTCAGTTCCTTTGCCATTTCGGAAAGTGCAAGGCAAAGCTGAATGTAGCTTTTCAATTGTCCTGCGTGAAGTCCGTTTTTCTTTTCTGCTGTAGGCTTGTCAAACTGGAAAAGTCGAAATTCGATTGTGCTTTTTGTAAAGGTTGCGTGGAAGTTCAGCATATGGTATCTGCTGTCATTGTAATGCTGATTTCTGCCGTAATTCGCACCGTTTGCTGTGTACCAGATGTCTGCAAGCTGTGCCATTGTGGTTGGTTTCTTTTTGTTCAGCTGTTCAATGAATCTTGGGTTTACCGTTCTGCAATATCTGTTCATTCTGCACTGGTCGATTTTCAAAGCATCTGCAATCAGTCTTTCGTGGCTTGCCATGATGTTTGCAAGGTTTCTCAGGCTTTGCGGCGTGTGTCCGTTCGCTCCGATGTGAATATGAACTCCTGCCCCAATCCCTGCGTGGCTTACTGCTCCTGCCTTACGAAGTCTTCTCACAAGCTCCTGCAAGGTTTCAATGTCGCCGTAGTGAAGAATCGGTGTAACCAGTTCGCACTTTTCAGCATCGCATCCTGCAATGCTGACGTCCTTTTGAAATTTCCATTCTCTGCCCTGTGCATCCCAAGCTGACCAGGTGCTGTATCCGTTTCGGCTTGCTGTGAATTCATATCTGCCTGTTCCAAAAAAGTCTGCGGCAAGCTTTGCAGCTCGTTCTCTTGTGATGTGGTTCATCTCAATTTCAACCCCAATGGTCTGATTTTTCAGGTTTTCAATCTGTCTTTCTGTTTTAGCGTTCATGGTATTTTCCTCCGTAATTTCGGGCTTTCTGCCCTTTCGTTGTATCACATATTACCGCATTATGAAGTATATATCAAGACGCTAAATGTACATAAAAACAGACTGTATATCCGCCAGATGATTGTGTAATATACAGTCTTGCTTTCCTTGATTTTCTATGGTAAAATACAGTACGATGGAATAGGTTCTGCCTTATTTTTCGGCTGCCACAACCTTAAAAGAATCCACTTCGGGAATCAGGGCAAGAGAAGAGCCGTTCTGCCATTTCATGTGTATGGAACCCAAATCATCGATATGGGTAACCTCACCGATCGTTCCGGGAAGAATGGGATATTTTTCATTTCGCATAGAAATCAGCTGTATCTTTGTCCCAACGGGATACTGTTTTCTGAGATTTTCAAGATATGCTTTATTCGGAAACTTCATTATTTGCTACCTTTCTGAAAGCCGAACTGCCTGAAAGATTTCTAAGCAGTACCTTTCTTGTTGACTTGTACTCTACACCAATCATGCCAAGGCGAAGGAGATAACAACGCATTGTGTATTTGGGATTATCGCTGGTTTCAAACTTATTGTTGATACGTTTCTGATTCTTTGCAAATTCGCATAGCATGGAAATGAAAGTGCAGTAGGCATCTGCATCACCATCATTTTCAACGGTAAACCAAGGAAAGCAAATCTTGTCTGCTTCAGCGACGATTTCAAGGTTGTCAGTTTTGAATGCAGCCTTGAAAAGTTCACCCTTATTTTCTACGATTTTTCTGAGCCTGTCGATTGTAGCATCATCAACCAGTTCCAAAGGCATCTCTACCGTCAGACCGTTTTCTTCTTCATCAAGTGGAACATCATAACCTCTGCTTGCAAGTTCACTAATCAGCATATCAATCTCTTTGCTGTCAGCAGAATCGCTGATTTCAAGATTATCCTCTTTGGTAACGGTGTAAAAGTCACCAATTTTGTATGCACAAGTCGGCATGAACTGATATTCGGCAGGAGCACCAATAATCTCACTGACTGTTTTTGCAAGTTCTTTTCGTTTTTCTCCTATAAGCTGAAATTCAATTATCATATGTTTGACCTCCTTTTTGGTAGTACACATGATAACTCAGAATGGCACAGATAGCAAGTGTGAGATATGTAGAATTATTTCCCCTTGTTTTGTGCATAATAGGCGATTCCTGCCAGCACAAACAAAGCGTTGCTTGAAGCGATACCATTTCCCCACATTTTATAGGCAGCACTATCAGAATACGGATTCTTCAGCCACTTTTCAATCTGCTTACGGGATTTTGGTTTGCAGGTCTTACCGACAGCTTTGTTGTATGTTTCAAAAACATTCTGCCACCAATTTATCTGTTCTTCGGTCGGATTTTCAATGCCAATATCATCACACCACCAAGCCGGCATACCTTGCAGTAACGCACATTCCTGGGGTGTCAGTCGTCTTACGATGTATTCAATTTCAGGAGTGCTGTCATTGACAACAGGCGGATCTTTGTAATCCGATGCTACAAGTGTGTTTGCTTTTTCCTTTTCAGCAACAGTATGGTGGGAATTTTTGCTTGTGGAGTATTTCGGATGAGCGATTCCGCCTGCCCCCGATGCAACGATTGTAGGAGATTTTTCTTCTTCCACCTGAAAACTGAATCGTGCGTTGTATCCCTGATTCATGGCAGGTCTGCCGATGCCATACGATACAGCATGATTTTCCGTACAATTCAGCGTATACATGGTTTCCGATTCCTTGTATCCGTCACCATGATGTGAAGGTCTGCTACCGTTTCCTTCAACTACTACCATTCCGCCTTGATTTTTGCAAGGTGACTGATTGCTGGTATCAATGGTTCTTGAAGTATCTGCTTCATAAAATCCGCTGTTTGGATTGTTCGACAACATAGAATTACTGTATTTTCCACAGATACCATATGCCTTTGGAACGAAAAGTGTCTGGTCGTTATTGCAGGAAAGAGTAGCAGATTTGTTTTTCTGAATCAACGCTCCACGTCCACCATTTCCGTGACCACATCGTATTTTCAGTGTTGCAGGAACAACCGATGATTCCACCACAAAAGGCTGATTGTTTCCGCCTGTTCCATAAGTTGCAGAAACTGTCTGAGCAACATTAAGAGGTCCTGTGTATCTGGTATCCTGAGAATGATTCTCAAACATCAGCCCTGAGCCTGTTTCTTCAGAGCAGTTTCCAAAACTTCGGGCAGTTTCTTGCCACGCTCTGAAGCTCTCCGCAGAATACCCTGTGCCGCCTTCTGACTCAAATAATATTTTTGAGGCACATCCGCCATCAAAATCTGCGACAAGGTAGACACGCATTCTTCTCTGGGGTACGCCCCAGTATTGAGCATCGAACGTCCTGTAGGCGACAGAGAAATTTTCACCCATGATTTCTCCTGCCTTTGTCCATTTTTCAGGTTTAGGGACAGACAAATCTGCGTCTTTAATCTTGCAGAGTTCTTCGAGGACACATCGGAAGTCTTCTCCGCCATTTGAGGAGAATGCTCCTGTGACATTTTCCCACACTGCAAATCTCGGATATTTTCCATTGGTTGCACCTCTCATTTCCTTTATAATTCTGATTGCCTGAAAGAAAAGTCCTGAACGCTCTGCATTCAAGCCCTGACGCTTGCCTGCAACTGAAAGATCAGTACAGGGCGAGCCAAAGGTGACAATATCCACAGGCTCAATTTCTGCACCGTTGATGCTGTTGATGTCGCCAAGGTGCTTTACAAAAGGCAGTCGCTTTTCGGTTACAGCGATAGGAAAAGGTTCAATTTCTGATTTCCAGACAGGCACGATGCCGGAAAGCATAGCCATCATGGGGAATGTTCCTGAACCATCAAAAAGGCTGCCGAGCGTAAGAGGTTTATTCATCAGGCTTTTCCACCTCTTTTACAAGTTCACAGTAAGGTATCTGCTGTCCGTCACGGATAACATACACACCGTCAGCATCGCCGGTATCCTCAACATAGCGTCGGAGAATAACAGATGCATACTTTTCATCCAGTTCCATTGTGTAACAAATGCGGTTCATTTGCTCACAAGCCATAAGGGTTGAACCGCTACCGCCAAACGTATCAATAACTACACCATTTGCCTGTGTGGAATTTCCGATAGGATAGCTTAAAAGGTCAAGTGGCTTTGAAGTTGGGTGATTTGCATTGCGTTTCGGCTTATCAAAATTCCAGATGGTCGTTTGCTTGCGGTCTGAATACCAATGATGCTTGCCGTTCTGCATAAAGCCATACAACACAGGTTCGTGCTGCCACTGATAATCCGAGCGTCCAAGCACCAGACTATCTTTCACCCAGATACAGCAGCCTGCAAGATGAAATCCGGCATCAATGAAAGCCTTTCTGAAATTCAGTCCCTCCGTATCCGCATGGAATACATAGGCTGCACCGCCTTTTTCAAGGTGGTCAGCCATACACTTGAATGAAGCAAGAAGAAAGTTGTAGAATTCTTCGTTTTTCATACTGTCATTCTGAATGGTAAGTCCACTGGAACTCTTGAAAGAAACTCCATAAGGCGGATCGGTCAGAATAAGGTTTGCCTTTGTATCTCCCATAAGAGCAGATACATCTTCCGCAGAAGTAGCGTCGCCGCACATCAGCTTATGTTTTCCAACAATCCAGATATCGCCATGCTGTACAAATGCAGCCTTTTCAAGTGCCTTGGTAAGGTCAAAATCATCGTCTTTGACTTCATCACCGCTGTTTGTATCAAATAAATCAGCAATTTCAGATTCATCGAAACCAGTCAAACCAAGGTCAAATCCGAGATTCTGTAACTCTTCCATCTCAACAGCAAGCAAATCATCGTCCCAGCCTGCGTCCAATGCCATACGATTGTCGGCAAGAATATATGCCTTTTTCTGTGCCTCTGTGAAATGGTCAACATATACACAAGGAATTTCTGTAATTCCTTCTTCCTTTGCTGCCATGATGCGTCCATGCCCAGCAAGAACGTTGTATTCCTTGTCAATGATGACAGGATTCACAAATCCAAACTCACGGAGGGAAGAACGGAGTTTCAGAATCTGTTCTTTATTGTGTGTACGAGCGTTATTTGCATAAGGCACTAACTTGTTGATGTCAACAAGCTGAAATTCTGTGGTCGTTGTCATCTGTGATTCCTCCTCTGCTGAATTCTGAGCATACCTCTTCGGGCGGCATCCATATTGCCTTTGACAGCCTGTCCTTTGATTGTGCGATATTGCTGTTTGGTCATGTTATTTCTCTGCTGTTTCAGTTCTCTCCAGAATTGAACATCTGCTTTCATGTATTTCTCACTTTCTGCTTCTCAGTAATTTTTCCATCATATCTTCCTGCGGATTGCCCTGAAATTCCACAGAGCAGTTTTCACGGACTATCTGAAAAATCTGATTCCAGATTTGGTTTGCCTGTTTCATATAGTTCTGCGACATCGCTACATAGGGAGAGGCAATTGCCGCACCAGTTGTAGGGTGTTTGGAAATATATCCGTACTTGGTGACGATCTGCTCGCAGTGAATCCAACGGGAAATACTCATGGCATACTGTTCCACAAGCTGACGGCTGACGATTTTCTCGCAAGAGCGTTCTTTCAGCCATTGATAAGTTTCTGTATACACATCATCTGCAAGGAGTTTTGTGCCGTCACGCTGTAATTCTTTCATGAAATCTCTGACAGGCGGTGTTTCAGCGGATTCTATATCCGCAGGCTGCATCATAACTTCCGCCGATTTTCCCTCAGCAATTTTCTCCGTGAGTGCCTTTCTTGGTCGTCCTGCACCCGGTCTTGCACCGCCTCGGTTTGTACCGTCTTTCGCCATGATGTCATCACCTCCGAAAAATCAAACAAAACTTAAAATTGGGCATAAAAAATGCCGACTGCAAAAGTCGGCAAAGTTAGCTGTTATCAGTGTTTTTCAGTATTTTTATCTCTGAGGGGTCAATAGGGTGTTTGAATACCCATTTTTGTGCGTGAGAGGGGCCACCGGTCAATGTTTTGCCTATTGTTAGAGGTTTTTATACCCCAGGGGCTTTTCAGTATGTATAAACAGGGTTCTTATCTTCCGTCCATGTCTTTTTATCGTGACAGGGCTTGCATAAGGCTTGCCAGTTGGATTCATCCCACATCAAAGCGAGATTGCCACGATGCGGAATGATATGGTCGACTACCGTTGCAGGAACGTATCGTCCTTGCTGCAAACAACGAACACACATCGGGTGCTTGCGGAGATACTGTTTACTGAGCCTACGCCATTTGCTGTTGTAACCACGCTTTGCAGCTGACGGTCTGTCAGGCTGTTTATGTATCTTGCAGTATCTGCTGTCGGTAAGGTTCGGACAGCCTGGGTAACTGCAAGGGTGCTTACACTTCTTCGGCATTCTCTCACATCCTTTTTTCTGATTATAATGATACCACATTTTCTTAGTGGCTTTCAATGGCTTTTAGTGGCGAGTTTATAATTTTCTGCACTTCATTCAATGCTCTGCCGTGCATACGATAAACCCACCTTAAATCTGTAGACATCAGCAAGGCGATTTGTTCCCATTTCTTAAATTGCAAGTAACGCATCTCCAGAATTGTTCTGTATTCCGCAGGTTCAATTCTGTTTACAACACGCATGATCTCACGTTTCAAATTCACTAAGGCATCAATATCCCTGTCGATTTCATTTTCAAGGTCGATAATTTTTACAACGGTTTCTTCCATTCGGGAAGTGTTTCTGTTTGGACTGTGCGGCATATCGCTGTAGACTGTTGTAGCTTTTGTCGCAAGCTCGTTCAGATTTCTAATTTGTTCAATTTTAGAATTAATCTGCATATCAAGATAACGTGCCTGTTCCATGTATTCTTTTGCTGTCATATTTCCTCCAATTCCGCTCTGACTGCTGTCATCAGGGCTGTCTGTGTTTTATCTTTTTCGGTAAGTGCTTTCAGGATTTTCTCGTCAACCGTACCTCTTGTGATAATATGCTGTATGATGACAGTTTCGGATTTCTGCCCCTGTCGCCATAATCTCGCATTGGTCTGCTGATAAAGTTCCAAACTCCAGGTCAGTCCAAACCAAACAAGAAAATTTCCTCCTGTCTGTAAATTTAATCCGTGACCTGCACTTGCGGGATGTATCAATGCGACCTGCAATTTTCCGCTGTTCCAGTTCTTTATGCTTTGTGCTGATTTGATTTCCTGATGCACAATTCCAAGCTTACCAAGCCTTTCTGTAATTCTCGTTCTGTCATGCTTGAACCAGTATGCCACCAGAACGGGTTTGCCGTTTGCGGATTCAATAATATCCTCCAATGCATCAAGTTTTCGGCTATGTATCGGGATTATCTCTCCACTATCATCATAAATTGCACCGTTTGACATCTGACACAGCTTATTGCTTAAAGCCGCAGCATTCGCCGCTGTGATCTCCGTATCCTGAACCTCAAGAAGCAATTCGTCTTTCAGTTCTTTGTATTTTTCCTTTTCTGCCTCCGACATCTTCACCATGTATTCGTTAGAAATGAGTTCAGGCATTTTCAAATGGTCTATCGCTTTCATGGAAACCGTAATGTCCGATATTTTCTCGTATATCCTTTCTTCTGCATCAGGCAGAGGTTTATAGGAATACACGATATAGCCGTTCTGCTTATCAGGCTTGAAGTATTCGTTTCTGTATTGCCCGATAAATCTTCCCAAGCGTTCTCCCATATCCAGCAGACGGAACTCCGCAAATAAGTCCATAAGTCCGTTGCTTGCAGGAGTGCCTGTCAATCCTACGATTCGTTTCACCATTGGTCTGACCTTCATCAATGCTTTGAATCGTTTGCTCTGATGATTCTTAAACGAACTCAATTCATCAATTACGATCATATCGTAATCGAATGTTGTATTGCTGACAAGCCAGTCCACATTTTCACGATTGATGACGTAGATGTCGGCATCTGCCTTTAAAGCTGCAATGCGTTCTTCTGCTGTTCCGACTGCAACACTGTATCTCAGGTGCTTCAGATGATTCCATTTTTGCACTTCTGCCGACCATGTATCTCTTGCTACTCTCAGTGGTGCGATAATCAAAACTTTTCTGACTTCAAACAGGTCATATATGAGATTGTTGATAGCTGTAAGGGTTGTAATCGTCTTGCCAAGACCCATATCAAGCAGAAGTGCTGCAATTTTATGTTCTTCAATGAACTTAACTGCATATTCCTGATAATCATGAAGCTTCATTACTCATCACCTCTTTTATAATTTTGTCAATGTCCTCTAAGGCATCAAGGACGTAAACCCTGAAGCCTAACCGCCTCAGAAGTCTGTGTCTTGAAAGCTGTAGAGGTCTTGGTTTCTGATTTGGTGCTTTGACTTCCACAAAGGCAAACCTGCCATGCGGTAAAAGCAGTAAACGGTCTGGCATTCCATCGAAACCGGGAGATACAAACTTCGGACAAATCCCGCCATGCTTTTTTACTGCCGTTACAAGTTTCTGTTCTATCTTTTTTTCTCGCATTCCATTCCTCCTGAAATTCACAAGACACAACTGACACAACAGTTTCGGAAAAATCCTATACGTGCGTATGTGCGTATACACGCTTACGTTATTCTCTATAAAATAGATTTCATTTAATATAGAAATTCTTGTGATACTTGTGTCAGTAGTGCTTGGAAGTGCCTATTTTAAAGGCTTTTTTGCTGTTCACAACTTCTGTCAGAAACACAAGAGGACAGAATCACAACCTCTCGTAAATCCTCTGCCTACCATAGATGGCAAGCTTTCTGATTTTGTCAGTTCTCTGCCAACCGTCCACTTTGGTCATAAGGGCAGCTATCGCATAGGAGTCGGATGGCTTGAGGTCGGATAAGTTCCTGCAAAAGCACTCGCTCCAGATCTCCGCATTGCTGACCGACTTTCTCTGCACCGTACCCTTTGCCGCAGTATTGTCCGTGAGAAAATTTCTTCTCTCATACAAATCCATGTGACTCCAGTTATCCGGAAGAAGTGTATTTAAGTACTCCTCGACCATGCCCTGGCGCTCATCGCTTTCCATTGCATCAATCTGTTCGCTCAATGCTTCACTGCTTTCCTGCGAATTCAGATACAAAGGCTCGCCCTGCCCATACAGGTACTTTGCTTCCGCCCACATTTGCAGGACTTCTTCTCTGGTAATATCCCATGATTTACGCTTGCTCTGCCCGGTTACCTTAATCGGCCAAAAGCGGCGGTTGCCTGTAATATCACGGAGGAAACCTGTCTCGGAGTTGGTTGTTCCCACGATAATGCACTGCCTTGGGTGGCTCTCAATCGTTCTGCCATAGGACGGACGGTAAATATCATCAGTACGGCTGACAAAGGCTTTCACGACCTCTACATCCGCTTTTTTGAGTCCTGCCAGTTCGCCCAGTTCCAAAATCCAGTATCCCTGCAGTTTCTCCGCACCGCTCTTGTCCTTCATATCCGTCAGATTCAAGCTGTCGGAATAATACTCATTTCCCATCTTTGCAAAAATCGTAGACTTACCGCAGCCCTGCGGACCCACCAATACCACAACCGAATCAAACTTGGTACCCGGCTCGTAAATTCTCGCTACCGCCGCCACAAAGGATTTTCTGGTTGCAGCCTTAACGTATCCCGTGTTATTCGCGCCAAGGAAATCAATATACAGATTTTCAAGCCTTACCACACCATCCCATTCCGGCAGTGCGTCAATCCAATCACGAAGAGGATTGAAATGCCTGTCCTCGACCACCTTAGTGAAAGCCACATCGTGGTTTCGGCTGGAGAAAGTTTCATAACGAATGTCGATGAGTGCCTTCAGCTGAGCTGTATCCGCATCTCTCCAGAACTTATTGTCACTGGGTCTTGTCCACGGAATGGCACCTGTAATCTGCACTCTGCCTACCAGTTCATTGAAGGCAATATTTGCAAAATCCGGGTCATTGTTTAATATCAGCATCAGATTCCACACACTGTTTTCAAGGCACTTGCTTCTTGGCATATAGCGAAGTTTGGTCTGCCAGTTGGTATTCTCCGAAAAATCGTCTGCTGCCCTTTGCTTCTTTTCCTCAAGGTCCTGTAATTTAACCTTATCAAGCGTCATGGCAAACTCGCACATCTGCTTATATGATTTTTTATCATCGTCCTCACTGAATTTATGAAGGCGGACAAGGTCAAAGGCATTGCACAGTTTACCGCCTGCAGGGTCGGTTGCATGGTGGCTGTAGGAAAATTTATCATCGTAAATTACAACACCCGCAGAACCCTCACCAGGAATAAAATCATATCTGCCGGAGGTATCTGCAGTCGGCTCATATACACCTTGAAGGAACTCATCAATTGCCGTACTGATAGGAAAATAAACACGGTTGAACAGACCGACCACGCCCTCTTTTTCAAGTGGGTCTTTCTGCTGTTTTACATTATGGTCGGATGCCTTGCTTTCCTTCGGTGTGGTAGGGAGTAGAGAACAATCTCTCCAATTAGGATGCTTCGCAAAAATCGTGTCCGGGTCAAGCCAGTCACCTTCTATTGTGTCAAAGAGGTATTCTCCATTGGACGGACAGGTCGGCCAGTACATCAGCTGATGCGGAGAAAACGAACACGGGTCAAGCATACTGATAAAGCCGTTATCCTGGGCATAATATCTTGCAGCCGCATTGAATTCATCCGGGGACATATCACGGCTGACCGGAATAATCATTCTCGCCCTCGGATGCTCCGGGGTGTGGCTGTGGGTGGTGTAATAGCAGCCCTTGTTGGAAATTTTGCTGCCAATGTTCTGCAAAAACTCTGTTTCAATGTTGTCAAGGTCATATACCAGCATGGAACGGCACACCACTTTATTTGCCTGTCTGCGGTTATCACGCAGATGTCCGGCAACAAAGCCGCCCTTGTCCTTGATATCATCACGCTGACCTTTGGGCAGTTTCGGATATTCTTCTGCCGTTTCTGAAGTATAAATAGGACTGCGCAAGCGGTCACATAATTCATCGAATCGAATCGTTTTATTCGACCAGAATTTTGCCGTCCTGCCGTTTCCATAGGCAATACTCAAATCACGCATTTTCTGTAACCTCCTTCAAATCACTGCCAAAATAGCGCAGTCTGTAATTTTTCCTTTTGGCTCTCCTGATTTCGGCATCCATTCCGGCTGATACGATTTCTCCGAACACCCAAACCTCGCTGCAATGGCTCATCAGCACATTTCCAAAATGAAGCCCCAATTCACGTTCCGTTAAATCGTTATCATTAAGAAACTGTGGAAACAGCAAATGCGGAGCAATGGGGATATACCCCTGCTCCACAGCAAATCGACTGTACTTTCGTGCATTTGCAATGTTCCCGGCAATATCTCCGGAAAACGGGGAGCATACATACACAATCGGTCTGTACGCTCTTGCCGCTTTTGTTGCCTTCTCGATGGATGTTAGTGCTTCGTAGGTAGTTGGATCAGGATAGCCTTCGCTGTTATACCTGCTCACACCCACAAGCCGCACCTCCCATCAGCTTTCTGCTGCAGTTATCGCAAAGGACTGCCGTGCCAAACAGGTCAACATCACCGTCTGCAAATACATCTGCAAGGTCGACCTGAACCTCTGAACCGCAGTGCGGACAGCGGCAGAATACATTTTCATCGTTGATTTCAATGGAAACCTCCATCGCATCATTCAGCTGTTCTTTCACATAAAACATCTTATTTTTCCTCCTCTAATTTGGTTTTGTACCATTCAAGATGGCGTTTTCTGTCTTCGTAAGCAGGGAATGCCACGAGCAGACCCACATCAACTTTCTGCAGGATTTCCAGCATCTCAATCTGTTCTTTGGTCAGATACGGTCTGATACTTTTGCCTTTTTCGATGTTATTGGCAAGTCTGAACTGTTTTGCAGTCATGCCCAGAACAATGCGGTTTAACATATCGCACTCATTGCTGAAGTGATAAGGCTTCGGCTTGTCATGGAGCAGCTTGATATTTTCGGTCAAAAGTGGGAACTCCTGTCTTGCAGATACCAGGTTCTTAATAAAAGCATCCATTTCATTAAATCTGCGAATGTACAGTTCTTTGAACTTCATAGCCTTTTGCCCGGTATATCCCATTGCCAGCATTGTGAAACCGTCACGGGTCATGCAGTAGCACGGCTGCTTTTTATTCTGGTTGTTGGTGTATGAGGACGGCGCAAAATTGCGCTGTCTGAATTCTTCACTTAACCCGGATGTTGGGTCAGTGATTTTGCGGATATCACGCAGCACCTCTTTATGGTTCTTCTCAAAAAACTCCGCTACAAACAAGCTGTCCACTCTTGCGGTGTCATGGGCATCGGCAAAGATGCCGTATTCGTCTTTGGGTATCAATTCTTTCATAAAAATACCGCCTTTCATAAAAGTAGGGTCTTGCCCTCTGATAGTGAAAGGACAAAACCCTGCGTTTTAAGAACCGTATTTTTAATCTTTTTTGTAGAAGCTGCATTCATACCCGTCAGCACGGAGAAGCAGACCCGGAATCCATGCCGGAGTTCTGCCCATCTGCTCACATATGGCATCAAGGGAAACTCCCATACTGCATTCAATAATCAATTCGTCATGCACATGACCGCAGATAAAGCAATGCGACAAGGTTCTCATGGAATGAGCCAAAATATCCCTGCTGATTGCCTGCACGATATTTTCGACAAACTTGGGGCCATAACTTTCGATGCGTTCCCATTTCTTCGTACCGCCGACACCTTCATAGGTTACAGACTCACCGCCGAAACGGTTCTCTCCCATGCGAGGTTTCACATAAGAAAGCTGTCTGCCGGAAGGGAGCTTGATGAAAAGCATACCGCTCTGATAGATAAAACGGATACCATGCGTTTCGGTCGGCACTCTCTTTTTCACAGTTTCCTTGACACATCGGTCAACCTCCCACCAGAACCTTACGATATTGGGATTGGCGGCTCTCCAGGAATCTACAAGCGGCTGTAATTCTTCTTCATCAAGTCCCATATCAAGGGCACCCATCGCTTTCAAAGCACCGACCGAACCGCCGTAGCCGAGAGCCAATTCAGCGATTTTGCCCTTTTGACGGAGGTTTCCGTTGACACCGTGCTTTTCCACAGGAACACCAAACATGGCGGATGCCGATGCACAATAAATATCCTCGTTATTCGCAAAGACCTCTGTTCGCCAGTTTTCTTTTGCAAGATGCGACAGCACCCTTGCTTCAATTGCCGAGAAGTCCGCTACCACAAATTTCATTCCCGGTCTTGGCACAAAGGCAGTGCGGATAAGCTGTGAAAGTGTATCCGGGATATCATCGTATAAAAGTTCCATTGCATCATAATTGCCGGACTCCACCAATTCTCGTGCCTGTTCCAAATCCGGCATATGATTTTGAGGTAAATTTTGCAGCTGTATCATTCTGCCTGCCCATCGGCCACTGCGGTTGGCCCCATAAAACTGAAACATCCCTCTGGCTCTGCCGTCCTCACAGACTGCATTCTGCATCGCCTGATATTTTTTCACGGAGGACTTGGATAACTGTTGCCTTAAGAGCAGAACCTCCACCAGTTCCTTTGGGGCAGTTTTGACCGCCTGTGCCACTTCCTTTTTGCCAAGGCTGTCCATCTCCAAACCGTTATCCAAGAGCCACTGCTTCATCTGCACCACGGAATTTGGGTTATCAAGGTCAGTCAATTTCTGCATTTTCTCTGCCAGCTCCGCCTTGGATTTTGCATCAAAAGCGATGGCATTCTCCACCACCGCCATATCAAGAGCAATCCCTCGGTCATTGATTTCCTGGTCGAGATGGTATTCCTCCCACACAAAATCCGGCACCGGGAACTTTTTCAGTTTCTCCTGGATGGACATCTCCACTTCCACGTCCCGCTTGTTATAGAATTTAAAGAGATTCCATTTCTCCCTGTCATGTTCCGGCAGATTGCGTGTCCTGCCGCCGTTTACCTTGGTGGATTTACACGGAACACAGAAATACCGAATAAGGTCTTTGCCTTCCTTCAGCTTCTGTTCTTCCAAACCAAGCACTGCACCTGCCCCGGCAAGTGAAAGCGGAAGCCCCATATATGCCGACCATATCATGGAGCATTTCCACGCCGCTGGGTCAAGGTAATCTCCTACAGTATCCTCATTAATGCTGTAACCGTAAAACTGCTGTGGGTAGTTTCTGCGAAGATACTCTGACAGGCAGACTCGTTCAAAGGATGCGTTGAATGCCCACTTAGTCACCATATCATCAGTCAGCGCTTGTATAATCTCCATTGGTATTTCTTCGCCCTGTGCCAGGTCATAGACCATGACCTCACCGCCGTTTACGGATACACCAAACAGCAGTATCTCGAATGCAGGTGATTGGGCATATTTATATACACCACACTTCTGCAAATCCATATCGCTGTATGTCTCAATATCAATGGAGAGTGTTCTGATTTTTTTCATATTGCCACTCCTTCCTATAAGCAAGGCGGCGAAGAATATACCTCCGCCGCCCGCTGTCATTTACTCTGCCTTATCAGCAGACTCTTCATTTTTCTTACGCTTTTTCTCCTTGTGCTTGTCAATGGCATACTTAATGAGAAATCCCACATCCGCAAGGAACATTCCCATCACAGCACCGAAACACATGGAAAGCATAATGCGCTGAACCATTGTCATCGTATACCGCCTCCTTATGCGAGAAAATCGTCATCCGCATCGGTAGCAAAATCGTCCTCGGCACGGCTCTTTCCGCCAAGAGGCTCTCCGTCCTTAATCTTCTGAAGATTATTCAAACCGCAGGCGATACCCTTATTCCCATTGGAATTGAAGGCATAGAAGTTGATGGATGCACGGCCATATACACCGCTGTACACCTCACTGCGGTCAAGAATCGGCTGACGGTCTGCATCAACAATACCGGGAGCAGTCGCAGAGTTGGCATTGACGAAGTAACAGCCTGCATACGCTGCATCGTCAGGTCTTTCCAAATCTCCGTCACGAAGAGGAGTCTTGAGAATAGACAGAGCAGGTACACTCTTGCCATTGCCCTTCAGCTTGGACTCGCCCTCTTCATAAGCAGACTGGATAGCCGCCTTAATCTTGTTTACCGTTGCGGTATCAGACTTCGGAATGATAAGGCTCACACTGTACTTCGGTGCGCCGCCGTTGATGGATTTCGGATCCCACACATTTGCGTAAGACCAACGAGTATTGACTCCTGTGATTACCTTGGTAGGGTTTGTGTAATTCTTTGACATATTAGTTGTCCTCCTTAAAATCGTTAGCTGCTGTATTCATTGCCGGACGCTTGTCCGACATAGGTACCAATGTTGGCTTGCCCTGTGGTTTTTCAATAAACCCAGAGAGCAGTTCTTCAAATTTTGTCTTGCCGAGTAGTTTGGTCATTGCGGTAATACCCAGAACCTTGTGTTCAAACGGGTCATATCCTGCGTTCTTAACCGTATCTGCCACGGCTGTTTCATTTACATACTTCCTGTTGGAGCGTCCTTCGACAATCTTCCAGTCTTTCCACTGCTTGCCGCTGACTGCCTGCTGCAATGCATATTCCTTGACATCGCCCGTCCAGGATACCAGCGCGTCTGCTTTTGCTAAAATGGCCTCAATCTCATCATCTTCAAGTGTGGAAGGCATTTCAAAATCATAACGTGCAAGTTCCAGGTTGTATTCGGCTCTCTTGCGGCACTTGGCTTTAACCTTGCAGAACTGGCAGTGGTCTCCGGCTTTGTATTCGCCTTCGCCCTTGGCTGCAAGCTGTGCGGTAGGGGCAAGCACCTCATCCGCCCATTTCAGCAGTTCCTCTTTGGATATGGTGTAGGTGCTGACATTATCCCGCCTTGGCTGGAAGATGGTCATGGTCACCGAATCGATATCATAAATGCTGTCGAAAAGCTGTAAGGCTCCCAGTGCGTAACACATCATCTGTGGATTCTTTTCTGCTTCCACCAAAATTCCGACACCATATTTGAAATCGATAACCGTGAGGGTTTCATCTGCCACAATCACACAGTCACCGGTGCCGAACCCCTGCGGTACCCACTTGGAAAAATCAAGACGCTGTTCAATCAGAACGATTGGGTCTTTACATTTTTCCTTTGCCGCCGCAAGCTGCTCCATCACATACTGAGCATACATATCGGAACAGTCTGCCATCTCCTCATCAAAGAATGATAAATTCTCTGTAGGGTCTTTCGACTGCTGCCCCAGTGCTGTTTTCAGCTTATGTTCGCAAAGACTGTGGGCATCCGTACCCTGCATGGCGAACTCACTCGGTGTATCTCCGACTGTGGAACAGAGGAGAGCCGAAGGTGGACATTCCAACCACCTGTGACTGGAGGATGCTGATAATATTGCGTGTTTATCCGGCATTGCCAAGCACCTCCACTTCAGCAAGCAGTGCCTTATATTCCGCCGGGTTGACCTCAGACAGCTTTTCCACACCGTGTTTGTTCAGGATTGCTTTGACCTCTGCCGTAAAACCACTGCGGGATTTGTCTGCACACACGGCTCTAACATCTTCCAATGTGAGTGCCTTTTCCTCCGGTGCTTCCGGCTTTGGCTCCTCGGCGGATTTCTTCTTAGCAGCACTCTTTTTTATAGGCTGCTTTTCTTCTGCCGAACCGCTGAATAAATCAGCCAAACCTTCCGAAAGACCGACAAGCGTTTCCCCGCACTTTTTGAGTTCGTCAACGAGCATGGACAATTCGTTCATTTTTCCCATTCAAGCTTCCTCCTTCCATATTCAGTTTTTCTCTGCCACTGACTGCTGTAATACGGTCAGCGATTCTTTTTGACACGACACTGATTGCGATAAGCACATCAGATAACTCACGGTCGAGTTCCTGACTGCTGCAGCCGCTCGTGCCTGTTCTGCATCTGGTTGTCATTGTTTGACACCGTCCTTTCCGAGGTGCTTTGTTTGCCCCTCTGAGAGTGAAAGGACATACACAGCAGTTTTAAGAACCACTATTTTTGAAAAAATATAGAAACCTGCTCCGCCGGATACTGCTGCGGCAGAGCAGGCAGGGAATTATTCCTTATCTAAAGTCTTTCAGTCTGGTATTAAGTTTAAGTAGCACCTTGTGTTTACGCTTATTAACACCCTTCTGGCTCATACCGATGGCCTGTCCGATTTCAGCTTCACTATGGTTTTTGCTGTACATTTCCATAATGGTGCGGTCGAGTTCTTCCAGTTCATCCAATGCCTTGTGAAGCTCATCAATCAACATTTTCTTCATAACATCCGCTTCAAGGTCGGAGTCGGTATCAGCGACTTCATACTCGGTTTCCTCGTAAAGTTTGTCCAGGGAAACTGCAGGCTCCTGTCTCTGCTGACGCTTGTCCTCACGCCAAAGAGGACGCATAAATGTTTTGTACTGCTCCTCCGTTGCAGGAATCATAATGACACGCGCCTTGCGGTTACCGATTCTCGTCCATACCACATCCGCGGGGTTGATGCCGAAATCCTTGATGGTTTCTGCGGTTACTTCCATAGGGATGTAGTGCTGTTTGTTTTCACTGCTTGTCTGTAGATTTTCAAATTTGTCCATTTTGTAGACCCTCCTTCGGTCTGAATACCGAAGTGAGAATCCACGCAGGACATCCCATGATAATTGGCCATAAGAATGAATCCTCACTTCTTAACTGGCCAACCGTCCCAGTGGGTTGACTGATATTTACTTGTGTCCGTCTCGCCGCTCTGGGCATCTACTCGTCAGCAGATGAACATTGAAACGGGGTATATATAAAGCCGGGATTTCTCCCAAGCGATATATCAAAAATAAAAACGGCAGTGAAACCCAATTAGCCCTTTGAGGGCTTCTGAGTCCGCACTGCCGTCTTAGCGTTCTGGCGATTTAATATTAGCTTGCTTTTTCATACGGAAGATTCTCTATCTTGAGCGTTCCGTCCTTATTTGCAGTGATGCGTGTTAGGTAGCCTTTCTGACTAATAATCACTGCTGTATGGTCATCATTAACATCACATACACGCTTTCCTGCTTCGTTTTTCCATGCTTCGATACGCTTCTCCTCCTCTCCAATTTCACTATATACATTATATCAAAATCAATCGCTATTGTAAAATTATAACATTTAGACATTGGTGGCATTTTGCACAAACTTAACGATAATATCTTGTTTTATTTATTTTTTGGTGGTATAATGTAGTAAAGTGAAAATAGGAGGACTATGCCTTGGGGAAGAAAATGTATAAAAAGACCGATGTTTCAAAAACCAAAACTGAACAGTTGGGCATAAGCAGCCTTCTTGTTTTAGATGATGAAAGTGATAGCAGTTCTTTTTCAGCCGTACATAAGCGATATTTCAAAAAAGAAAAATGCACCTGTCCTGCTTGTCAATCGCAAAAGACAAGAACATCAAAGATGGTTACACGCAAACTAAAAGATATTCTTATTGTCGATGATGGATTTCAAATCATTGATTTAGTTTTCCACCAGCGTTATCTACGATGTGACGGTTGCAAAAGCAGTGTGTTTCCAGAAGAAATAGATTTTTCAGAGAAAGGCAGTCGTTTTACTAACCGCTTATCAGATTTATTAGCAGAGGGTACTTTCAGATATTCTTATAAGAAGGTATGTGATTATTATGGTGTGCCTGCTTCCACTGCTTCAGTCGGTGCCATTATGCGAAGACGAATTCAGTATCGTGAAGCAAATCTACCTTTGCTATCCACTCCATCGGCATTGGCAATTGTAGAATTCTCTTATTACAGAGAACTGTATCCTATGGTTTTAGGAATAGAAGGGAACGAGATTTACTGTTTAGACATTTTGGAGGATTGCTCGGAAGCAACCTATATTAAGTTCTTCCGTATGCTGGAAGCAAATAAAGTCAAACATATTTATATAGAACCAAATGACGAATTACGAAGTGCGATTGCAGTCTGCTTTCCAACCATTCCGCCTTCACTCTCTCAAGAGTGTGTGCTACGCCACGGTCGCAATGCCTTTATTGAAATTATTCACTCTGACGGGAAGCGGTTCCCTGTAGTGCATAAAGATGATAAGCTAACCCAAAACAAAAAATTTATAACCGGGCGTGATGTGACTCAGATTAAGCAAGGCATGAGCAGTCGACCAAGATTAAAACAAGCCTACAATCAATATCAGAAGCTATTGGATATTTTTGATGGCAAATGGGAATACGGGGAACTCTCATCTTGGACAACTTCAATTTCAGATGAGCTGCCGGAGTTTATTGATTTAATCGATATAACAGAATTTTACGAAGCCGAAATCAAGAATTCATTGCATCCGGAGGAGTCTCCACCGCCACAGTACGCCGCTGTAGTCAAGGGAATCTGTGATGCAATTAGTGAAATGCCCCACTGTATTTTTGATGTACTACGAGCCAGATGTATGCTGACTATTGCACATGACACTATCTCAATAGACGATTGTGAAAAGCGATTAGGCATCCCGGCTGAGCGATTCATCAGCAACATCAAGAGTATTACCCAAAATATCAAGGAGGAACGAGAATATGAACTCTAATGAAAAAATCCAAGTGGTTGGTACAAATATAGGAGAAAAGGCAAACCTAATCTGGAATGTAGCCAACTCTCTCTTTGGGGCATACAAGCCTCATGAATACGGACTTGTTATTTTACCGATGGTTGTCATAAAGCGTTTCCATGATTGCTTACTTCCTACACAGGATAAGGTTTGGGAAACCTATGAAAAGGTAAAACCGCTGGCTGTCAAAGATGGTTTTCTCCGCAAAGCATCCGGTTACCGTTTTTACAATACCAGCAAATACAACTTTGAAAAATTGAAGGCAGACCCTGAAAATATCAAAACAAACTTTGAGGACTACATCAATGGCTTTTCGGACAACGTAATTGACATTCTTGCCAACATGGGATTCTTCACTCAAATTGAACGAATGTCTGACGGTGGTGTTCTCTACCAAGTTATCAGCGATTTCTGCAAAGATGATGCTGATATGGATCCGGAGCGTATCTCCGCAGTCGATATGGGCTATGTTTTTGAAAACCTTGTTCAGCGTTTTTCAGAGAGTTACAACGAAGAAGCCGGAGCACATTTTACAAGCCGTGACATCATTTATCTGATGTGTGACCTGCTCATGACAAATGCAGACCTCTCCGAAGAAGATGCACCTGCGAAAACCGTATACGATATGGCTATGGGTACAAGCCAGATGCTTACGTGCATGGAAGAACGTGCAAAGGCCTTAGACAGCACAGCAGAAATGATTTGCTATGGGCAGGAAATTAACCCATTCACTTTTGGTATCGCAAAAGCTGATATGCTGATTCGTGGCGGAGACCCGGAAAATATGCAGTTCGGTAACACCCTGAACGATGACAAGTTCTCCGGCTATACCTTTGATTACTGCATTTCCAACCCTCCGTTTGGTATCGACTGGAAACGTGAAGCTGCAGATGTTGAGGCAGAACATAAAAAGGGCGATGCTGGCAGATTTGGTGTAGGACTTCCTGCAAAGTCCGATGGACAGATGCTGTTTATGTTGAACGGCCTTTCTAAATTGAAAGACACCGGACGCATGGCTATTATTCAGAACGGTTCCTCTCTTTTCACAGGGGATGCCGGAAGCGGTCCGAGTGAAATTCGCCGCTATCTGATTGAAAACGATTGGCTGGATGCCATCATTCAGCTTCCAAATGACAGTTTTTATAACACAGGTATTGCCACCTATGTTTGGATTATTACTAAAGATAAGGCTGAGTCTCACAGAGAACAGGTGCTTTTGATTGATGCAAGCCAGTGTTATGAACAGCGCCGCAAGCCTATCGGTAACAAGCGTGTAGATATCACCGAAGACTGCCGCAATTTGATTGTTCAGGCTTATGGTGAATATCGCAGTCATGAATTTATGCACACTTTTGCCAATGGACAAACCATTATTTGTAAAGCCAAAGCGATGGATGCAGTCAGCTTGGGATATAACAAAATCACCATTGAAAGTCCGCAGGTGGATGAAGACGGAAATCTCGTGAAGAAAGGCAAGAAGCTGGTTGCTGACACTTCCAAGCGTGATACAGAAAATGTTCCTCTTGATGAAGATATCGACATCTACTTTGAACGAGAGGTTCTGCCGTATCGTCCTAATGCCTGGATTGACCGTAACAAAACCAAGGTTGGCTACGAAATTCCTTTCACTCGTACCTTCTACGAATATAAGGAACTCGAACCTGCTGCTGACATTGCAAAAAGAATAGAAGCACACGAACAGTCCATGATGCAGAACCTTCATGAGCTGTTCGGGAATGGTGGTGAGTAATATGAGCGAATATACAGCAACAAAAGACAGTGGCATAGAATGGATTGGTGCGATTCCTGCTACATGGAAAACTCACACCCTCTATCAGCTTGTGACCCAAGTAAAAAATAAGAACAGTGACCTTCAAGAAACCAATTTGCTTTCCTTAAGTTACGGAAAGATAAAACGCAGGGACATCAATTCAAACGGCGGACTTTTGCCGGAATCCTTTAATGGTTACAATATCATCGAGGACGGCGATATCGTACTTCGCTTGACCGACTTGCAAAACGACCATACAAGCCTGCGTGTTGGATTGGCAACCGAACGTGGTATCATTACCTCCGCATACACCACTCTACGACCGATTAAGAAAGAAACTTCCAGATACCTCTATTATCTGCTCCATTCTTTTGACATCAAAAAAGGCTTTTATGGTATGGGGTCCGGTGTTCGACAGGGACTGAATTACGATGAGGTCAAGGAACTTCGTGTTATTCTTCCATCCGATGCAGAGCAATCTGCTATAGTGAGTTATCTGGATGAGCAATGTGCGAAGATTGATAATCTAATTGATGAATCAAAATCTTCTATTTCTATGTATACTTCATGGAAAGCGTCAATAATTTCGGAAACAGTAACAAATGGAATTAATCCCGCCTCCGAGATGCACAATAGTGGGACAAAAGCTATTGGAATGATTCCGAGGCAATGGTCTAAAACAAAAATAGGAAGAGTCGCTATTTTTTATAATGGGGATAGAACATCCAGATATCCCAAACCCGATGATTTTGTTGATGAAGGCATTCCGTTTATTAATTCAACCAACCTTAACTCCGACGTACTTGACCTTTCAACAGCTAAATATATTACAAGGGAAAAATATGATTCTTTAAGCGGAGCAAAGCTCGAAATTAATGATATTGTGTATTGTCTTCGTGGAAGTGTAGGTAAATGTGCTATCAATATCACTGAAAATGCTGGTACAGTTGCCTCATCCTTAATGACCATTCGTGCAGTAGGCATTCATAGCAAATATCTGCTTTATGTTTTGCTATCAAATGTTGCAAAAGTACAGACAGATATTTGCATGAACGGCACCTGTGCTGCAAATTTGTCTGCAGAAAGTGTATCAAATTACATTATTCCATTGCCAACCACGAATGAGCAAAACAAGATTGTTGAAAAACTTGATTACGAGTGTTCCAAAATCGACAGTTTATTACTCGAAAAACAAGAGCTCATAAGAGATTTGGAAGAATATAAAAGATCTCTCATTTTTGAGGTAGTCACAGGAAAAAGAAAGGTGGTGTAAATATGTCCGAGGATAAAAAGTTTGTAGACCGTATGGAAGCATACAACAGTGCTTTTCAGAAGATGGACGAAAGTGAAAAGCATTTTGAAGAACATATTGAAAGCTACCTGATTTCCGATGAGGGTGGCTGGACAAAGGCAACAGATGCCGGATACTGCAGCGAAGACAGCCGTGGAATGGCTCTTGATATCATCACGCTCACCAACTTTGTGCAGGCTACTCAGCCAATGGCATGGAGACGCTTTGAGCGTATGTGTACCATAAGTCCTATCCGACAGTTCTATAAAGCATTTGAAAATGCTGTCACACAGGATGGCTTGATTTCCGTCATGCGTCATGGCTTCAAGCACCGTGGCATTAACTTCCGTGTTTGTTATTTCAAGCCAGAATCTGAACTCAACGAACTGGCTAACGAGCATTACAGACAGAATGTCTGCCAGTGCATCCGCCAGTGGCATTACACTGAGGCAAATAGGAACAGCATCGATATGATGTTGGCTGTAAATGGTATCCCGGTTGTAGCCATCGAATTAAAGAATCAGCTTACCGGGCAGTCCGTTGATGATGCCATGCGTCAGTGGGAATACAATCGGAATCCAAAAGAATATGCTTTCGGATTCAACAAGCGTGTTCTGGCTTATTTTGCCTGCGACCTTTACAATGTATATATGACCACGCAGCTTAACGGAGCAGAAACCGTATTCCTGCCTTTTAACCAAGGCAGCAATGGTGCGGGCAAGGATGGTGGTGCAGGTAACCCTACTACCGAAGATGGAAAGTATGTTACAAGCTACTTCTGGGAGAACGTTCTCCAGAAAGATAAGCTGTTAGATATCCTGCAAAAATTCATCAGCTACGAGCGTTCCGAGAAGAAGAAAATCATGCCGGATGGTTCAACAAAAACCACAGTATCATCGAAGGTCATTTTCCCTCGTTATCATCAGTTAGATGTTGTAAGAAAACTGGTATCCCATGTCCGTGAAAACGGTGCTGGCCACAACTATTTGATTCAGCACAGTGCAGGTTCAGGAAAATCCAACTCCATCGCATGGACAGCATACCGTATGGCAAGCCTGCACGATGAAAATAACAATCCTATTTTCGATAGCGTTATTATCGTTACCGACCGCCGAGTTCTTGACCAGCAGTTACAGGCTACGGTGTCCGGTTTCGACCACACACTCGGTAGTGTTGTAACAATCGATGAAAAGAAAAATTCCGGAGACTTAAGAGATGCTATAAATGATGGAAAAAGAATTATTATTTCCACATTGCAGAAGTTCCCGGTCATTTATGATGAGGTTCATTCTTCTGTGGGTAAGCATTATGCGGTTATCGTTGATGAGGCACACAGCAGCCAGACAGGTCAAAGTGCATTGAAGTTAAAAGCCGCTCTCGCAGATGTCAGTGATGCTCTGCAGGAATATGCCGAACTGGAAGAAAAGGCTGTTGAAGAAATTGAAAAGAATGACCCTCTTGTACAAGAAATGCTCAGTCAAGGCAAGCATCAGAATATGAGTTTTTTTGCTTTCACTGCTACACCAAAGGGGAAAACTCTGGAGATTTTTGGAGAACCGCAGCCGGATGGCTCTTTCCATCCATTCCATATTTACTCTATGCGACAGGCAATCGAGGAAGGATTTATTCTTGATGTGCTTGCCAACTATACCACTTACAAAATGTGCTATAAGTTAGCTAAGAGTGTTCCGGACAACCCGGAAGTTCCAACCTCTAAAGCTGTACGCACTATCCGAAGATACGAGGAGTTGCATCCACACAACCTCAGACAAAAGGCAGCAATTATTGTTGAAACCTTCCGTGATGTGACAAAAAAGAAAATCCAGGGTCAAGGAAAAATGATGGTTGTTACCGCATCCAGACTTGCAGCAGTTCGCTATTATCATGAAATCAAGCATTATCTTGAAGCAAACAACTATGATGATGTTGAAATCATGATTGCATTCAGTGGCAGTCTTAAGGATCCAGATGACCCTAATGGCATCGAATATACTGAAACGAGCATGAATGTAGACCGCAACGGCAATCGAGTAAAAGAAAGTCAAACCGCCGCTGTATTCCATGACGAAGGAAATATTCTGATTGTTGCCGAAAAGTATCAGACAGGCTTTGACGAGCCGCTTCTGCATACAATGATTATCGACAAGGAATTGCGTGATGTTAAAGCAGTACAGACACTCAGCCGTGTAAACAGAATCTATCCCGGCAAAGAGGATACTTACATTCTCGATTTCGTAAATCCTGTGGAACGAATCAAGGAGGCTTTCCAACAGTTTTATCAAGAAACCAGTCTCACAGAAGAGATTAACTTCGACTTGATTTATACCACGCAGAGAATTATTCATGAAATGAATGTCTATACACAGGATGATATAGAAAATGTAGCAAGAATTTATTTTGACCCTGATGTCAGAAAGGCAAATGCTACACAGGGACAGATTTCTAACGCACTGAAGCCTATTGCTGACAAATACAACAAACTTAATCAAGAGCAACGTTACCAGTTCCGTAGAGAAGTCCGTGCCTTTGCAAAATGGTACAATTACATTTCACAGATAACACGAATGTTCGATAAAGAACTCCATAAGGAATACATTCTGTGTTCATATCTTGGCAAGTTGCTTCCGGCAGACCCAACACCGGAGTTTGACCTTGATAACCGTGTTAAATTGGAATATTACCGCTTGGAAAAAACCTATGAGGGTGCCATTGAGTTGGATGAAAAGTCTGGCGAATGGAAACCTACCGAACCCAAAAAGGCTGGTAGCAAAAAAGAGAAACTCACTCCTCTCGAAGAAATCATTGAGAAAATCAACGAAGAATTTTTTGGCGATTTTACGGAAACAGACCGTGTTATTGTTGATACCCTGTATAACAAAATGAAGAAAGACTCCAAGGTCAAAAAAGCAGCTAAATCAAATGACCAGCAGGTGTATGAACGCAGTATCTTCCCGACCATTTTTGAAGATATGGCACAAGAGGCTTATATGGAAAATATGGCCGCCTATGAGCAGCTATTCATGGACGCAGATAAATACCGCATCATCCAGAAAGCACTTGCTGAGCGCCTCTACCAAGAATTGCATAACCGTACTAAATAATACTTAGTCCGAGCATGACACCATGTCTGCTCGGACTTTTCTTTATTCTTCTATCCCACCCTTCGGTGTATACCTCGGAATTTCATATCCATCCACACTGCCATCCAGCCACAGCACCTCAATGCCCCTATCCGGCTTGACCAGAACTCTGTCAATCACGAATGAAAGGTCATCTGCATCGGAAAGCATCTTCCAGGCACTCATGCTTTCAAAGTTCTCTATGTAGCGTTCAATGGCTGCCAGCCTGTCAGCACTGACCGCATCTGCTGCGAATTCCACTATTGCTGTCCGTATGTCCTTTGCCACAATCTTTTTTCTTGCCACATCGTGCAGGACATAAAACAGCAGCTTGTCATAGATATTCGTGGTCTTGCATTTCACGGCCGAATAGCGGTTACGGCACTGCCATACTGAATTATTGTAGGAAGTGGAATGCCACGGTCTGGGGCCAAATGTCGCACCGCACTTGGCGCATATAATTTTGCTACTAAAGAAACCAATACCGCTGTATCTGCGTTTATTCTCCCTTTTCCTGTTCTTAAAGTTTTCCTGCACAAAATCAAAAAGCCACGGGTCGATAATCGGCTCGTGGTTGTTGGAAACATAATATTGTGGCAGTTCGCCTTCATTTTTCTTGACCTTCTTCGTTAGAAAATCTACCGTAAATTCCTTCTGTAAAAGCATATCGCCTTTGTATTTCTCATTTGAAAGCATCCTGCGAACAGTTGCTGCACTCCACACCTCACAGCCACCGGGAGAAGGTATTCCTGCCGCTGTTAAGGCAATTGCAATTGTGTGCGGTGTTAATCCCTGGATGAACATTCGAAATATCTTGCACACGATAACTGCTTCTTCACGATTGACAACTATTTCAAATTTCTCTTTGCCCTTATCCAAGCCGAGAACTCTTGAGTAGGCAAAGCTGCCTTTGCCCTGGGCATATCGTTTTCTGACTGCCCACAGTATGTTCTCTGACATGGAGCGTGATTCTTCCTGTGCCAGTGAGGACATAAGTGTTATGATGAATTCGCCCTTGGAGTCCATTGTCCAAACCTGCTCTTTCTCAAAATACACTCCTATGCCTTTACTCTTCAACTCACGGATTGTTGTCAACGTATCTACCGTATTTCTGCCAAAACGTGATATGGACTTGGTTAGCACCATATCAATCTTACCCGCCATACAATCACTCATCAGCTGTTTGAACTGCTCTCGTCTTTTGGTGCTGCAGCCGCTGATGCCTTCGTCTGCGTAAACACCTACGAACTGCCATCCGGCATGGCTCTTGATGTAATCTGTGTAATATTCCTTCTGTGCCACAATACTGGTCTGCTGTTCTTCCTTGCCCGTAGAAACACGAGCATAGGCAGCAACTCGCTGGATGAGTTTATCCGTTCTTTTAACAGCCGTAAGCTGTGGCAGGTTCTCCACCTTCTTGACAATTTTATCGCTCACCGACCGTCACCCCATCTCCGATTTCTTTTCTGACCTCAACCGACTGAAACGGCGGGTGGTAGTATTCCAGTAATTTATCCCAGACCTTCTGCATTTGTTTTTCTGTAAGTAAGCCATCGTGGTAAAGACAGCCAAGCAGCATCTTTGCCAAACGGTAATCAACTTCATTTTCAAGCATTGAAAAGACCTCCTATTCCGAGTTTGTAACATACATCACTCTGAAAGGCAGAAAAGTCAAGGGGTATGTGCAAAGACTGGTAGGTCTACACAAATTACAATCGTTACAACATTAAACCTTGCAACGATAGCTCTTTGCTATCGTTAATACCGTATGCAAAATCCGCCTGTTTTCAATGCTACCGATGCTGCCATTTTTCTGTTTCCGGGCAAAAAAATAAGACCCTCTCTCATGGGTCGTTCTCAAAAAGCCTTATTCTATGGGATTTTCACACTTGCACCCAATGGTTATCTTGTATCAATCACGCTACTGCTTTCTCTACCTTGATCTTCTTGAAGAACAGCGGAATGAGCGTGCCGACGGCGCTGGAGATCAGCATGGCGAGGATCAGCGAAACGCCGATGCAGCCGGAAACCGCAAAGGAGAACAGCATGGTCTTGTGCTTGAACAGCATGATGTACAGCCCCACCATGGCGAACGACAGCACGCCCAGGATCAGACCGTTGAAAAAGCCCACACGCATTTCCTTGCCCACCAGCCGCAGCTTGTTCCGGAACGTAAGGTTCTCGTCCATCAGCACCCGGATGGTGACCGCCAGGGACTGGGTCCCCACGTTTCCCGACATATCCAATATCAGCGACTGGAACGCCATGATAAGCGTCAGCTGTGCCACCACCTTTTCGAATGCACCCACGACCACCGACACCAGCAGTCCCAGCAGCAGCAGGGCAAAGAGCCAGGGCAGGCGTTTCTTCACGCTCTGTTTCAGCGGCTCGTTCAGATCTTCCTCCGCCGTCAGACCGGCAAGCTTTGCATAGTCCTCGCCCATCTCTTCATCCACCACATCGATCAGACTCTGCGCCGTGATAACGCCCAGCAGCTTGTTCTGGTTGTCCAGCACCGGTATCAAGTCCTCGGAGTAGTCCTTCAGCTGTTCGATGCAGTCGTCGATGGTCTCGTTGGCGTACACATAGGGGAACGATGTGGCAATGAGACTTTCCAGCGGCACACCGCTCCTCGCCACGATCAGATCTTTCAGAGCGATCGCACCGTAAAAGCAGTCTGTCTCGTCCACCACAAAAAGGGTGGTCATGTTGTCATTCTCCTCCGCCTGTCTGACCAGCTCGTTCATGGCATCCTTTACCGTCAGACCCTCGTGCAGGACGATGCAGTTCGTGGTCATCCTGCTGCCGATCTCGTCCTCGTCAAAGGATGCGATGAGCCGTATCTCCTTCTTGATATCCTCGTCCAGGGCATCCAGGATCAGTTCCCGTTTCTCCCTGCCGATGGTGTGCAGGATCTCCACTGCATCATCCGTTTCCATCTCGGAGACGATCTCGCCCGCCTTTCTGGGGCTGATCTCTTTCAGGCATTCCCCTGCCTTTTCCTCCTCCAGGTGGGCGAACGCCTCTGCCAGCATCTCCGCCGGACAGATGCGGAACACCTTTTTCCGTTCCTGCTCGCTGAGCTGTTCGATCACATCCGCAATGTCGCTGCCGTGATAATCCTCCAGCTGATTCAGCATGGCTTTCGGCGAAGTGTTCCCCCGGATAATGCGGAGGATCTCGCTCTCATAGTTGGGCTTTTCTGCTGTTTTTGCCAGTACCATTGTCTTTTCCATTGGAACCATCCTTTCCTTCGGTCGGTCTCCCGAATTCACGATAGCAGGGACAGACACCGCACAAATGGCGGTCGTGCTGCCCGAAGTCAAAGGAAACAAAAATGCCCCGTCCGACAGCAGGTCAGACAGGGCAGAAAAGACAGCGTTCCAAAAAGGCTATGCCAAAAAAGGCAGCAGACGCAGCCGTCCGTGCCGTTTCTGATATGCCGGACGCCGCCTTCGTCCGTTTGACCTGCAACTATCTCCGTTTGCCACCTTTTTCACCTCACAATATTTCAGTCGTTCACGCATTTCTGCGCCTTGTTATTGTACCACAGCGAGTCCGCCGCCGTCCACCATGATTTTGTAAAATGGAAGTTAGAAAAGCGTAAACACGCCAGAACAGCCGCCACGGCAGAACACCGGACGGCTGCGCTATACTATTATAATAGGGAAACTTCCTATTTTTTCCGCCGGAACAGCCCGGCAACGGAACTGCACAGCGGCACAGCCAGGGAGAATCCCAGGGCGATGTACAGCTGGGGACGGGTGAGCATAACAGTGGAGAAGATGACCCGGAGTATGGGAAAGACCACCGCCGCCGCCAGCACTGCCAGGGAAACTGCCACAGCGCCGATGAGCCACAGGTTGTTCCCATAGGGCATGGAGAACAGGGTGCGCCGTTCGGACTTGCACTCAAAGACGTGTACCAGCTGGGACAGGATCAGCGTGCAGAGCGCCGCCGTCCGGGCAGCCTCCAGCGTGCCGCCGGTGCGGATCACGGTAGAAAACGCACCCAGGGTACAGATGCCGATGAGGATGCCACGGAAGAAGATGCGTCCCATCAGCCCGTCGGAGAAAAAGCTTTCGTCCGGCTTTCTCGGCGGTTTCTGCATCGCCTCCGGTTCGGGCGGTTCCAGTCCCAGGGCAATGGCAGGGAGACCGTCCGTCACCAGGTTCACCAGCAGCAGCTGGGTAGGCAGCAGCACCACCGGCATCCCCATCAGAATGCCCAGAAACATGGTCAGCACCTCGCCGATGTTGCAGGACAGCAGGTATCGGACAAACTTCCGGATGTTGGCATAGACGCAGCGTCCCTGTTCCACCGCATCCACCAGCGTCGCCAGGTTGTCGTCCGTCAGCACCACGTCTGCCGCCTGGCGAGCCACATCCGTACCGCTTTTTCCCATGGCAACGCCAACGTCCGCCTCCTTGATGGCAGGCGCATCGTTCACCCCGTCTCCCGTCATGGCGACGATCTCGCCACGCCGCCGGTACGCACGCACCAGCCGCAGCTTATGCGCCGGGTTGACCCGTGCAAAGACGGTGTACTGATCCAGGCAGGCGTCCAGCTGGGCATCGCTGAGAGCGTCCAGTTCGTCGCCGGTCATCGCCTTTTTGCCCCGGAGCAGTCCTGCCTGTTTCGCAATGGCGGCGGCGGTGTTCTTGTGGTCGCCGGTAATCATGACCGTGCGGATGTTGGCTCTGGCGCAGGTGCGGATGGCAGTCCGGGCGGATTCTCTGGGCGGATCCAGCATTCCGGCAAGCCCCAGAAAGACGCAGGCGCCGTCCTCCTGCCGGGCAAACGCCAGCACCCGGAGTGCCTGGTCGGACAGCTCCGTCACGCTCCGGCGAACAGCCGCACGGTCGCTCTCGGAAAACGGCACGGTCTTTCCGTCACGCATCTGAAAGCCGCACAGAGGCAGGATGGCATCCGCTGCCCCTTTCCAGTAAGTACACGTCCCTGCGCCCTGGGTGACGGTGACGGACATCCGCCGGGTCTCGCTGTCGAACGGCTCTGAGCGCAGCACCGGATGGGAGCGCAGCAGCTCCTGCCGGGAAACGCCGCCTTTTTCCGCCGCCACCAGCAGTGCCACCTCGGTGGGGTCGCCTGTGGCAGACCAGCTGCCCTTGTCAGTTCTGGCGCTCCGGTCACGCCGGGCGGACTCCTGTGGACTGTGTATCTCGGCAGTGCAGCAGAGTGCGCCGCAGATGAGCAGTTCCTTCAGCGCCGGTTTCGACAGAGGATTGACGTTCCTGCCGTCCTGCTGGATGACGCCGGCTTTTTGCAGCCCCGTCCCGGTGACGGAAAACGACTCGCCGCCTGCCCGGACTGCGGTGACGGTCATGCGGTTTTCGGTGATGGTCCCCGTCTTGTCGGAGCAGATGACGCTGGCACAGCCCAGGGTCTCCACGCTGTGCAGCCGGTTCACCAGGGCGTTGCGCTTCATCATCCGGCTCACCGCCAGCGCCAGTGCAATGGTGACCGTCGCCGGGAGTCCCTCCGGAATGGCGGCGATGGCAATGGTGATGCCGGTCATGAGCATATCAAAGACCGGTTCGCCCCGGAGTACCCCAGCCAGAAAGACAGCGCCGCACACCCCCAGACAGAGTAGCGCCACCACCTTTCCCAGCCCGGCGAGCCGCTTTTGCAGAGGTGTCAGATCCTGTTTCACCTCCTGGAGCATGGCGGAGATCTGCCCCATCTGGGTGCGTGTACCCGTGGCAATGACCACTGCCTCGGCGCTGCCGTGGAGGACAGCTGTTCCGGCATAGACCACGTTTTTCTTGTGGAGATCGTTCCGGGTGTCTGCCGGGTCGCCGGACTGCTTGGAGACCGCCTCGGATTCGCCGGTGAGGATGGACTCGTTCACCGAAAGCCCGTCTGCACGCACCAGCGCACTGTCTGCCGGCACATTGTCCCCTGCCTCCAGCCGGATGCAGTCGCCGCAGACCAGTTCCCGTGCCGGAATGGTCTGCCACTTTCCGTCCCGGCAGACCGTGGCGGTGGGTGCGGTGAGACTGCGCAGGGACTCCAGCGTCTGTTCCGTGCGGTACTCCTGCAAAAAGCCCAGAATGGCGTTGAGCAGAACGATGAGGATGATGGTGACAGCGTCGGTGATCTCCCCCAGAAAGGCGGATACGCCTGTGGCAGCCAGCAGGATCAGCACCATCACATCCCGGAACTGCCCCAGGAACATCCGCAGAGGATGGAGCTTTGCTGCCGCCGCCAGTTCGTTTTCGCCGTCCTGTTTCAGACGTTCCCGTGCTGCTTTGGTTGTCAGACCGTTCATAGGATTCCTTCTTTCCCGGATTTGTTTTTGTGTTTTTGCTTATGTATATGCGGAAAAGCCAAAAAGCATGACCACGGTAGAAATCTTTTTGGCAGAATCACAAGAAAATGCTTGACAAATGTGCCGAAATCATGTATAATGTAAAGGATGTGTTGGAAACGTGAGAATGGAACAGGCAGTTCCCGGTGAACCGACCTGTTTTCGCAAGACAAGGCAATATAGAAACGAGGTTGAAAAATGCACTATCCCAAGTGGCTTTCCCTGCTGACCCTGGGTGCGGCGGCAGGCGGAATGCTCTTCTTTGGCGGTCTGAATGCGTCTGCGGCGGATGCCGTACCCCTGGAATCGGCTGCCCCGGCTGTGGCGACGTCCACGCTGCCGGAACTCTCCCCTGCGCCGGAGGAAAATCCGGGCGGCTGGGTCATGAAAGACGGCGCAAGAAAGTATCAGTACAGCGACGGCTCTTACGCCATCCAGGCGGCAACGGTAGACGGTGTCCTGTATCTGTTCGACTCCAGCGGCACGCAGATGACGGGCTGGCAGAAGATCGACGACACCTGGCACTATTATGACAGCGCCACCTATGCGGCGGCGGTGGGTGCGCAGAAGATCGACGGCGTGACCTATCTGTTCGACTACACCGGCGCACAAAAGACCGGCTGGCGCACCGTAGACGGGGTGCGGCGATACTACGACCCGGAGACGGGAAAGCCGGTGGAAGGCTGGGTCAGCTACGGCGGCAGCCGCTATTATGTGGACGATGCCGCAGGCAAGGTGACCGGAGAATACACGGTGGACGGTGTCCGCTATCTGCTGGACGAGGAGACCGGCACCCAGAAACTGGGGCTGTGCATCTTCGATGACCAGACCGTCCGCTATTACGATGCGAACGGCGAGCTGACCTCCGGCTGGGCAGAGGACGGCGAAAACCGCTATTATTTCAGCGAGAACTATGAGATGCAGACCGGCTGGCAGACGCTGGACGGCAAGCGCTATTACTTCGGCACGGACGGCATCGCCCGAACCGGCATCCAGACCGTGGACGGCAAACAGTACTGCTTTGCCTCGGACGGCTCCATGCAGACCGGGTTCCAGGCAGTGGGCAGCCAGAAGTACTACTTCGGCACAGACGGCGCAATGCTCACCGGCTGGCAAACCATCGGCAGCCAGAAGTACTACTTCCTGGAAAACGGCAATATGGCGACGGGAACGGTCACCATCGACGGAAAGAAGTACACCTTCAACGCAGACGGCACGCAAAAGAAAATCAAGATCTGTCTGGATGCCGGACACTACGGCAAATACAACCGCAGTCCGGTGAACGGTACATACTTTGAATCCGACATGAGCTGGAAGCTCCACCTCAAGCTGAAATCGGCGCTGGAGGCACGGGGCATGGAAGTCATCACCACCCGGACGACCCAGGCAGGCGACCTGGGGCTGGAGGCACGGGGCAAGAAATCCGCCGGATGCGACCTGTTCCTCAGCCTGCACAGCAACGCCTGCAACAGTGCATCCGTAGACGCACCCCTTGCCTGCTGCACTGTGACCGGCACCATGGATGTGCTGGGACAGCAGCTGGCGAACGTGGTACACCAGGTGATGGGGACAGCACAAGCCGGAACGATCTGGAAACGCCAGGGCGACAACGGCGACTATTACGGTGTTCTCCGTGGCGCAACCAAGGTGGGGACACCGGCGATCCTGCTGGAACACAGCTATCACACCAATCTGCGAGCCACCAACTGGCTGCTGTCAGATGCCAACCTGCAAAAAATGGCAGAGGCTGAGGCGGATGTGATCGCCGCATTCTTCGGACTGCTGTAACAGAATCAAACATCGGCACACTGGGTAGACGATACCTGGTGTGCTTTTTTTATGGTTGGTATCCGGCAAGCATCTTTCCCGTCTTATCAGAAGAGCCATTGCAACAGAATATCCAGCCTTTCATGCGAAAGCAGTCGTTGTCCTTGTTTCCGGAAAAAGCAGCCGCATGGCTGCACCTCTGGATATAACAATAACTCTATCTCTGCATCTGTCTCTTTTTCTATCTCTGAATCTAACTCTAACTCTTACTCTGACTCTTTCTCTATCTCTGTATCTACAATGTTACCCGGTACTGGTAACATTGTTCCCACAATGTTACTCGATGCTGGTAACATTGTTCCCACATTGTTACTCGACGCTGGTAACATTGTTCCCACATTGTTACTCGATGCCGGTAACATTGTTCCCACATTGTTACTCGACGCTGGTAACATTGAGATCACAATGTGAATCACATTGTGATCACATTGTGATCTCATTGTGATTCGTCCTCACTGACACAAAAAAAGCAGCGTACCGGAGATCAAACCGATACGCTGCTTTCAGAACTCGTCTTTGCAAGAAATGTATGTGGATTTTCGAGCATCACTTTTTGCGAAAACTTGTTCTTATATAATGGGAAAATTCAAGATGTCGTGATTATGCCTGAACCGGAGTGCCGGAAACTGCCTTTTCGGAAACTTCCACCTCAGACTCCTGTTCCTTCTTCGCACGCTTGCGGAAACCAACCAGCAGGAGACCTGCGAATACGACAGCGATCACTGCCAGTACCACGCAGTCTGTGGTGATGTCCAGACCGGATGCGATGCCGCTGCGGAAACCGTGAACGGTATAGGTGAACGGCATGAACGGGTTCAGAACCTGGTAGAACTTGTCGGACAGTTCCAGCGGATATGTGCCGGCGCAGCCGCTGAGCTGCAGTACCATGAATACCAGCAGGATAAAGTCACCGATGATATCCAGGAAGAAGTTGACACAATATTCCAGCGTCAGGAATGCCACAGATGCCAGGCAGGCGATGATGAGTGTCTTGCCCATATATTCCGGCTGGAAGTCGTTGATCCAGGACAGGCACAGGATCATGAGAACTGCCTGGAGCAGACCCAATGCCCAGAGCTTGCCCAGTGTGAGCAGCCATGCCTTGCCCGGCTTGCGAGCGCCGATCTTCTGATGATACGGCGAGAGCATAACGCAGAATGCCAGACCGGATACCCACAGACCAACGGACATCATGTACGCCGCCATAGCGTTGCCGTTTGTGGGAACGGTTGTCTCATACGTCTCGTTTGTCATTACCGGCGCAGAGAACATATCATAGGTCTTGTCGGTGCTGTCGATGCTGTTGACCTCGTCTGCGCCGTCGGCGATGGAAGTCTGGAGCGTTACCGCACCGTTGGACAGCTGTACCAGACCGTCACCCAGTTCTACCGAGCCGTCTGCCAGCTGGGATGCGCCGTCCTGGATCTGACCTGCGCCGTCTGCCAGCTGTGCTGCGCCGCTGTTCAGCGTGTCGTTGTTTGCCGCCAGCTGTGCAGTACCGTCAGCCAGCTGGGATGCACCGCTCTGCAGCTGAGAAACTGCATTGGTCAGTGTAGGAACGCTGTCTGCCAGGGTCTGTGCGCCGCTGTTCAGCGAGGACGCACCGCCCACCAGCGTGCCGGTGTTGGAATCCAGGGTCTGGAGTCCGTCGGTCAGACTGGACACGCCGCCGGTGTACTTGGATACACCATATTCCAGAGTGCTGCTGCCGTCAGCCAGCTGACTGAGACCAGCCTCCAGTGCCTGAGAACCAGGGATGAGCTGTGCATCCACTGCGGACTGTACCGACTGTAAGCCGCCGGACAGGCTGGTGATCGCCTGCTGTGCGCCCGGAAGTGCCTGGTCTGCGCCGGCAGCCAGTGTGCTGACGCTGGACTTGAGCTGTTCCATTGCGCTGGCAGAGCTGCTCAGATCTGTGCCTTCCAGTGCCTTGGACAAGCCGGTCACCTGTGTGCCAATGTCCGAGATATCCGTTGCCAGAGAACTCATGGGGACGGAGAAGCACGACAGCAGTTCCTGCTGGGATGCCGCATCCAGAGACTGGAATACTTCCGTCTGGGTCATGGTGGTCAGTGCGGACTGTAAGCTTTGCAGCTGTGCGCCGGCATCCTGTGCGCTGGTGCCGATCGCCGTCAGACTGGCGGTCAGCGTCTGTACCAGAGCGCTGGTATCCGGCATGGAAGTGTTTTGCAGGGTGGTGTTCAGTGTGTCGATGCCCTGCTGGAGCTGTGTCAGACCGGCGGTCAGCTGCTGCATCTGCTGGAGACTCTCTGCGGAGAGACTGCCACTCAGACTGTCAGACAGGGTCTGCAAGCCGGCAGTCATCTGTGCGCTGCCCTGCTGGAGCTGTGCCGCACCGCTGGTCAGGCTTGCTGCGCCGTTTTCCAGCTGGCTGCTGCTGCCGTCCAGGGTCTGTGCGCCGCTGTAGGCTGCCGAAACGCCGTCGGTATAGCTGCTGACACCGTTGGAAAGTGTACCGGAACCGTCAGACAGTGCCACTGCGCCGTCTGCCAGCGTGCCTGCGCCGCTCGCCAGCTGATCCATGCCGTCAGACAATGTCTGCGCACCGCTGTTGACCGTTGCCACGCCGTCGGTATAGGTTTTCAGACCGCTTTCCAGGGTCTTTGCACCGTCTACGAAAGTAAGGGAGCTGTCCGACAAAAGCTTCAGATTATCGGTGATCTTGGTGTTGCCGTCCTTCAGATCGGACACGCCGTCCTGGATCTGGAGCGCACCGTCAGCCGCATCGCTCATGCCGCTGCCGATCGTACCCAACTGGTCGAAGATGGTCTCGGTATACTCCTTGGTCACGCTCTCCGAAACTTCTTTCTGGATCTTTGCCAGCGCCGTTTCGCTCATCTTGCTTGCGATGTAGTTCGTGCCGGGATTGGTGACATACTGGAGTTCCATCTTCTGCGGCTCGTCGTCCATCAGCGTGGAGGCGTTTTCCGAGAAGTTTTCCGGAATGGTGATGACCATATAATATGTGCCGTCCTCAATTCCCTTTTCTGCCTTGTCTGCGCTGACAAAGTGGAAATCCAGCTGGTCATTTTCCCGCAGTTTGTCTACCAGTTCGTCTCCGACAGCCAGTTCCTTGCCCTCATAGTCCACCGACTTGTCATTGTTGACCACTGCCACCGGCAGCTGATCCACATTCCCGTAAGGATCCCACATGGAACCCAGGAACAAGGTGGTATAGATGGTCGGGATCAGAACAATTGCCGCCATTGCGATGCCATTGAAGTGCCGCCAGAAGAAATTCTGTTTCTTTCCGGAACCGCTTGATCGCATAAATACCTACTTCCTTTCTGCATGAAACAATCACCGCTTTCCCCGAATGCACGGTCTTGTTTCGATTCTTGTGACGAAGAACAGCTGTCTATAAAAAAAATCTTGTCTATAAATAGAAAACTGTTGACTTTTCGTCCTGTATCTATTATAATATAAGGGAAGTGAATTTGCAACCGTTGATTTTACAAATTACGTCTACTAATAGACACTTCGTTTATTAGTGATTTCGGCAACCCCCGAATGCCGGACAGACGCCGCTTCGTATACTATTATAATGGACAGCACCCCACGAGACCTGTGCCGTGCTGCCGAAGATAAGGATGAAACAACATGACCAACAATATAAAACAAGAGCGGCGCTATCGCCGCACCGAGGCGCTGATCCTGAACGGACTGACCACCCTGCTCCAGCAGAAGAGCATCAAGGAGATCACCGTCCGGGAGCTGGCAGACCTGGTGGACATCAACCGTTCCACCTTCTATCTCCACTACACAGACATTTACGACCTGCTGGAAAAGACAGAACAGCGCCTGTTACAGCAGCTGATGGATGCCGTCAACGAAAACTGGACGCTGCCGGAAACGCCGAAGAACTTCTTCGCCTTTCTGGAACAGACGTTCAACATCCTCTCGGAGAATGCCCAGCTCTGTTCGGCGCTCATCGGACCGAACGGCGACATCGCCTTTCTGCGGAACATCGAGAAGATGATCCGGGACAAGGGTCTCCAGACCCTGCGCTCGTTTGCGCCGAAGGAACTCCGGGAACAGGATCTCCAGTATGCCATTTCCTTTGCCCTTGCCGGGTGCGTGGGGCTGGTGGAACACTGGCTGAAAAACGGATGTCCGGAAACACCCACCCATATGGCGGAACTGACCCTGGTAATGCTCCGTGAGGGTACAACGTCCATCGGCGTGCCGGATATCACCCAGTTCGCCGCACACTAAAGACAGGTTCTGAGCCGTCCTGTTCCAGGATAACCGAAGAAGATAAACCAGCGTGAAACTGGATCACAACACCAGATAACAAAAAGAGCCTGCCGGGATAAAGCCGTTCCCGACAAGCTCTTTTTGCGTTTTTCAGGCATCTTTGCCCTTTGAAGTACCCCTGTAGAGGTCGATGCCCACATCGATTCGAGTGTACCGGAAATGGAAAACCTTATGGCATCCCACCGGGGACGATAAATATGCCTCCCTTGAAAAGGGTGATTCCCCACGGGGTGGGGAAATGTCACCGTAGGTGACAAAGGGGACCGCTCAGTACGAGGTGGATGCTCCGTAAGGAGCAGACGGAGGGATTATCCCCCTGTCCCTTCGGGACATCCCCCTTTTCAAGGGGGACATATGCCTCACCGTAGGGGCGAACACTGTTCGCCCGTTGGTTGATTTCTGAATATCCCCCTGTCAGCTTACGCTGACATCCCCCTTTTCAAGGGGGACATAATAAAAAGCCTCCCTTGAAAAGGCGCCCGTAGGGTGTGCCTTGTGCTGAGGTGGCACGAAGTGCCGGAGGGATAAATTCAACAGAGGAATCTTCCTTACCCTCTCACACCTTCCTGCAATACCGCAGACAGATCCAGCCTGCGCCGGATTTCAGCCTGCCCCAGTCACCCTTTGTCTCCACAATGGTATAGACGCCCTTGTCCCGAATGCAGCCAACCACCGGATAGGACGTGCCGTTTCCGCTGCGGATGTGCAGGGCATCTGCCGTGACCTTTACCCGATACCCTGCGGCAGGCGCTGCCGCTGCCGGTGCAGATGCCGCAGCGTTTCCGTTGCCCATAGCGTTCGCCACGTCCCGCAGGAACTGCTGCCAGTGCGCCCCGTCCGCCGTGTCAGAGCCGCCTTTGCTCGCCGGAACGAACCACTTGGGGCAGACTTTTCCCGTCACGTCATAGTGCCGGATCACGCCGCCGTGCTGGGGATGCAGCCCGTACTTCCGGCACAGCTGCGCCGTCAGTTCCACCAGGCTGGCATAAGTCCTGCTGCCGAACGCCCCGGTCCAGTCGGGGTGACAGGTCTCGATGGAAACCGTGTAGCTGTTCGCTGCATTGGTACACCAGCTCATCTCCTCGTCCGGAATGCAGCAGATCACCTCACCCTGCAATCCCACAATGTAGTTGCTGGACACGGAGCGGCTGGTGCTGTTGAAATAGTTCCGGTTCGCCATGGCGGAACTGCCGGGATTCGCCACCCAGTGTACCGCAATGGCAGTGGTCTGTTTCCGGATGGTTCGGGGACGGTTGTGGGTCAGATATGCGTTTTGTATCTGCATAGCGTGTCACTCCTTTTCCTGCGGGTCGGTTTCGGATTTGCGGTTGAGCAGACTCACGGCGTTTTTCCACGCCGCCGGCAAGGGCAGCCCCATACAGCCGGCGTTTTCCGTCAGCGAAATGACCTCGCTGGCACAGAACCCGATCAGAACAGCACTGCGCAGAAAGGTGCTTTCCAGAAGCAGATCCATGGCATGGGCAGCGCCCACAAATACCAGCATCTCCGCCTTGCGGCACACGCCCTGGAAACAGCGCCGGCTGTCCAGCCTGCCGTCTCCGGTTTTCGGAGAACGGTGAAACACTGCCGCATTCACCAGCCCGGTGCAGAAATCCGCCGCCATCAGACACAGCAGCACCCGGAGACCGGTGTCCCAACCGCCCAGCGCCGCCGCCAGCATACCGCCGAGCATTCCCAGCCCGGCACAGATTTTTTCTTTCATAGGAAATCTCTCCTGTCAAGTTGGATTCCCTTCCGCATCTGGGGATTCTACCAGGTTTTCCGGAAAAGTCAAGAGGTGTCGGGGAAAAATACAACATCTTACAGGATAATCTCGTGTATTTCCGTTTGACAGCGTCTTTATATCCCCCTGTCCCTTCGGGACATCCCCCTTTTCAAGGGGGACAATAAATGAGCCTCCCTTGAAAAAGCGCCCGTAGGGTGTGCCTTGTGCTGAGGTGGATGCTCCGTGAGGAGCAGAGGTCGGGATTATCTTGCATAATCTCCCAACGTCTTTGTAGGGGCGAACATGGTTTGCCCGTTGATGTGTTTCCGGGTATCCCGGGCGAACCATGTTCGCCCCTACAGTGGATTGGGATACCTTGCACCGACATAGAAACTATCCCTCCGGCACTTCGTGCCACCTCCCTTTTCAAGGGAGGCTTATTTCCACTCATCTTGTCCCCCTTGAAAAGGGGGATGTCAGCGTAAGCTGACAGGGGGATATATTATTCGCCCGTTGGTGCATTTCCGGGTATCCCTTCTCAAAATGGCATAACAACTCCTCTGCCCTGTCGGGCATCTCGTACTGAGCGGTCCCTTTTGTCACCTACGGTGACATTTCCCCACCCCGTGGGGAATCACCTCTAAAAGAGGAGACTCTTTTTCCAGGCTCCTCTTTTAGAGGAGCTGGCAGCCGTAAGGCTGACTGAGGCGTGAATTCTTCTTTCCACATAAACCTTGACTTTTCCTTCCAAAAGCGGTATACTGAAAGAGGTATTCCACACAGAGGAGGTTCTTGCTATGGGCTGGCATTCTTTCTGGGGACATCTTTCCACCATCACCCGGCACCGGCACGCCGTTATCCGGCACTGCCGCAAAGCGGGGATCTTCTGGCAGGGACTGCGCCACGATCTTTCCAAGTACAGCCCCACAGAGTTCTGGCAGGGTGTCCGCTATTATCAGGACGGCAAACGCAGCCCCAACGAAGCCGAACGTGAGGCATACGGCTATTCTCTGGCGTGGATGCACCACAAGGGGCGCAACCGCCACCACTTCGAGTACTGGTCGGACTATAACCCGAAAACCAAACGGGTCGAGCCGGTGGAAATGCCGGTGTGCTTTCTGGCAGAGATGTTCTGTGACCGGGTGGCTGCCAGCAAGATCTATCTGAAAGACCGCTACGACCAGACCTGTCCCCTGGACTATTTCCAGCGTTCCACCTCCAAAAAGCGTGGGATGCTCCATCCGGAGACCGAGCGGCAGCTGACAGAACTGCTGACCATCCTAGCGGAACAGGGCGAGGATGCCGCCTTCGCAAAACTGCGGCAAATGGTGAAAAACGACAAACGATAGGGAGAGGGAAAACACATGACATTTTGCAAAAACTGCGGAACGAAACTGAATCCGCAAGACGAATTCTGCCCGAACTGCGGCACGAAAAACGAAACACCCCAACAGCCCCAACAGCCCCAGCAGCCGGACGGCATGGGCGCAGATGCAGTGACTGCCGTTCCGGGCGGCAAAAAGCCGTTCCTGGGCATGAACACCAAGGGACTGCTCATTGCGGCAGGCTGTATCGTGGTGACAGCCGTTCTGGTGATTGTCCTGCTCTGCTCCTTTTTCGGCAGCAGCTCCAAGAGCGTGGTCAAGGACTATTACAAAGCCATCGAGAATTGCGATGCCAAGGATCTGATGGCAACCGTACCCAAGGATTATCTGAAAGAACTGATGGATGACAACGATTTGAGCCGCAAGGAACTGACCAACGATGTGCAGGACTATCTGGACAAATACTATGACGAATACGACGACATCAAGGTCACCTTTGAGGACAAGGAAAAGCTGGACAAGAACGACTTCGCCGACTACTTCGACTTTGAGGATGCCAGCGATCTGGAAGTAAAAAAGGGCGTGAAATACGAGCTGAAAGTACGCTATCGCTCCGATGAGAAAAAGGACAACGAGTCCGAGGACTTCATCGTGTTCCAGTACAAGGGCAAGTGGTACAGCATGGACGCTATGTTCCTGGTAGCCATGGCGACCTACTTCTAAAAAACGCTGAGACAATACAAAAAGCCGCCGTGCAGTAACATTCACTGCACGGCGGCTTTCTCTTTCTATTGTACCGTTTTCCACAGTGAATGACTCAAATGTGGAAAACAGCGTTATTGCAAATCAGAATTACTTCTTCAGATCTGCGATCATGGCATTCAGTGCGCTGAGGAATGCGGAAATAGAGGAATTGATGATATCCGAGTGGATACCCACGCCCCAATAGGTCTTTCCGTCCTTTTCCAGTCCTACATATGCCACAGCCTTGGAGCTGGAACGCACTTCCAGAGCGTGTTCGGTATAGGTGGTCAGTGCGAAGTCCATGTTCAGATGTGCCTTTATGGCGTTGGAAACCGCATCCAGACGGCCGTTTCCGTCTCCGTGTACGGTCTCGGTATTGCCCTTATAGGAGATGGTGACCTCTGTGCCGATGGCGTTTTCGCCCTTCTGTACGAAGTGGACTTCCGGAATGGAGACCGGTGTTTCCACATTGACATAGTGCTTGGTGAAAATGTCCAGCACCTCTTCCGGCATCAGTTCCTTGTGTGCGTGGTCGGAGACACCCTTGACCAGATAGCCGAAGGACTCCCGCATCTTCTGCGGAATGTGATAGCCGTACTTGGTCTCCATGAGGTAGCTGACGCCGCCTTTGCCGGACTGGCTGTTGATGCGGATTACGTCTGCCTCGTACACACGTCCCACATCTTCCGGATTGATGGGCAGATACGGCACGTTCCAGTGCTTGCAGTCGTGTTCCTCTCTCCAGTGCATTCCCTTGGCGATGGCATCCTGGTGCGAGCCGCTGAACGCAGCGAATACCAGCTGACCGCTGTACGGCGAACGCTCATACACGTGCATTCTGGTGACACGCTCGTACATCTCCACGATCTCCGGCATATTGGAGAAGTCCAGCTCCGGATCGACGCCCTGGGAGTACATATTCAGCGCCAGTGTGATGATGTCCACATTACCGGTGCGCTCGCCGTTGCCGAACAGCGTTCCCTCGATACGGTCGCCGCCGGCAAGGAGTCCCAGCTCACTGTCCGCCACAGCGCAGCCACGGTCGTTGTGGGGATGCAGGGAAATGACCGCGTATTCACGCCGGTACAGATTGTCGTTCATATACTCGATCTGGTTCGCATACACGTGAGGCATGGAGTGGGAAACGGTGACCGGCAGGTTGATGATGACCGGATCTTCCGGTGTCGGCTCCCAGATCTTCAATACGGCATTGCAGATCTCCAGGGCAAATTCCGGCTCTGTGCCGGTGAAGCTCTCCGGCGAATACTCAAAGCGGAAGTGACCCTCGGTCTTTGCCCGGTATTCCTTGCAGAGATTTGCGCCGAGCTCCGCCAGCTTGATGATGTCTTCCTTGCTCTTCTTAAACACCTGTTCCCGCTGTGCCACAGAGGTGGAATTATAGAGGTGTACGATGGCGTGCTTTGCGCCCTTCAGCGCCTCAAAGGTCTTTGCGATAATGTGTTCCCGTGCCTGGGTCAGCACCTGGATGGTTACATCGTCCGGGATCATATCGTTCTCGATCAGCGTCCGGCAGAACTCATACTCCGTCTCCGACGCAGCCGGAAAGCCGATCTCAATTTCCTTAAAGCCGATCTTCACCAGATAACGGAAAAACTCCAGCTTTTCTTCCAGGTTCATGGGTGTGATAAGTGCCTGGTTGCCGTCCCGCAGGTCAACGCTGCACCAGACCGGTGCTTTTTCGATCATGGTCTTGGATGCCCAGCGCATGGGCGGATTCTTTACCGGAAAAAACTGCGGTGCGTACTGTTCTACGTTTTTCATAAGATACATTCCTTTCCTGTTTGTGTGATCTGCGGCTGTTCTGTCTACAAAAAAAGCCCCTTCCATACAGACAACCTATCTGTACAAAAGAGACGAAGATCCATATTCTCCGTGGTACCACTCTTTTTGACGCAGCTGATGCGCCCGCTCATCACATCTGACAATGTGTACTCCGGTAACGGGGAGTGTCCGGCACAGCCTACTGACACGGGACAGCGCCCGTATGTTCCGCCTGCGGCTCAAGGACCAGTTATCCTGAACGCCCTGCTGCCGGCTCACACCTGCCGCCGGCTCTCTGAAACACAGTCTGCGTTCTCTTATCTTCCTGTCAAAGCCTTTTTCTTCATGATACACCAGCGCCGTTCTCCGGCACTGTGATTATTTTCATTATAGCATTCTCCCCTTTGTTTGTCAAGCAATTTTGCGAAATTTCTTTCGATTTCACCAAAACCGCCGGTTTTTTCTTTGTATCCTGTCAATTTATTGAATAAAACGTATCTAAAATGTAAAAATAAAAGACAGCTACTTGCAATTGCGAAAACATAGTGCTATACTAAACACATACGAATCACAGCGGCGGTGTATCTGCACCGTCATGCGGCAGGGTTCGCAGGGATTTTTTTGGAAAAGGAGTGTACGGCGATGTACAGCGACGCTATGTGCCGGTTGGCAGCACGAGTGATTATCGTGGAACTAGGCGCTCGAGTCATTTTGACCCGAAGCGGAATTTGTGCTGCACACACCGGTGTTCCAAAGAAAAGTGCGAACGGCTGTTATTCTGCCGCAACGCTTGCATGAAGATTGGAAGCTTTCGGTACTTGCAGCCGAGGGCTTTTTTTGTAGGCACAGCTGCCGGACAGGAGCGGCGGCGGTGCGGTTCTTTATGAAAAGCGTGCCGGGCGGCATACGTTTCGGGTCTGTCCCGTATCTCCCTGTATCTATTGTATCTTATATAATCTGAAATTCAAAAATAAAAGGTGAAAGTAACATGAAGTTGAAAGGCGCACAAATCATCGTAGAGACCCTGATCGAACAGGGCGCATCTACGGTATTCGGTTATCCGGGCGGCCAGGTCATCGACATCTACGATGCCCTGTATCTGGCACAGGATCGGATCCACCACATCATCACAGCACACGAGCAGGGCGCAGCACACGCTGCGGACGGCTATGCACGTGCCACCGGTGAGGTCGGCGTAGTCATCGCCACCTCCGGTCCGGGTGCGACCAACCTGGTCACCGGTATCGCTACCGCATATCTGGACTCCGTTCCCCTGGTTGCCATCACCGGCAACGTGCCGAACTCTCTGATCGGACGGGACAGCTTCCAGGAAGTGGACATCACCGGCGTGACCATGCCCATCACCAAGCACAATTTCCTGGTAAAGCGTGTGGAAGATCTGGCGGACACCATCCGTGAGGCATTCCGCATCGCAAAGTCCGGCAGACCCGGACCTGTCCTGGTGGATATCCCCAAGGATGTACAGAACGCACTGTATGAATACACCGCACAGGCACCGGCTGCAAAGAATCCGGTTCCGGCAGCAAACGAGAGCGAGATCGAAAAGGCTGCGGAAATGATCCTGGCTGCGGAAAAGCCTTACATCTACATCGGCGGCGGTGCGATCACCGACAACGCCGGCGCAGAGGTTCTGGCACTGGCAGAAAAGATCGACGCACCTATCGGCTGCACCATGATGGGCATTTCCGCCGTTCCCACCTCCAATCCCCGCTGGCTGGGCATGGAGGGTATGCACGGTCACTATGCCTCCTCTATCGCACAGAATGAGGCAGATCTCATCATCACCGCCGGCGCACGCTTCAGCGACAGAGGCACCGGCAACACCGCAAAGTATGCACGGAACGCCAAGATCATCCACATCGACATCGACGCATCTGAGCTTTGCAAGAACATCAGCGTGGAGCTGGGCATTGCCGGCTCGATGAAGGAGATCCTGACCCGTCTGATGGACAAGCTGCCCCAGCAGACCCACCCGGACTGGATGGCTCGTGTGGCAGAACTCCAGGCAGAGACTGCCAAGCTGGAGGCACAGGATCCGGACGAGCTGACACCGTTCACCGCCATCGACCAGATCGCTGCCGTGGCAGACAAGGACACTATCGTGGCAACAGACGTGGGACAGCACCAGATGTGGGTGGCACAGCACTACCCCTTCGAGACACCCCGCACCTTTATTTCCAGCGGCGGTCTGGGAACTATGGGCTTTGGTCTGGGCGCAGCCATCGGCGCTGCAACTGCCACCGGCAGAAAGACCGTTCTGGTCACCGGCGACGGCAGCTTTGGCATGAATCTGAACGAACTGGCTACCGCAGTCACCAACCAGACCCCGGTCGTTGTCTTTATCATGAACAACGGCGTTCTGGGCATGGTACGCCAGTGGCAGACCCTGTTCTTCGACAAGCACTATTCCAACACCACCCTGGAGCGCAAGACCGACTTCGTCAAGCTGGCTGAGGCATTCGGTATGCCGGGCTATCGTGCCATGAACATGGCAGAGCTGAAGGAAGTCCTGCCCAAGGCATTCGCAGAAAACGGTCCGGTCCTGGTGGATTGTGCCATTGACTGCGACGCATTCGTACTGCCCATGCTGCCGCCGGGCGGCTGCATCGACGATATCATCGTTGATATTTCTGCAATGTAAAGGGGTGTGCCATCATGGATAGAATCGAACGCTTTGTTATTTCCGTCCTCGTTGCAAACCATTCCGGTGTGCTGTCCCGTGTTTCCGGGATGTTCACCAGACGAGGATTCAATATTGATACACTGACTGTGGGCGAGACCGAATCGCCGGAATTCTCCCGCATCACCATCTCCACCCACTGCGACCGCAGCATCTGCAACCAGATCGTCAAGCAGCTGGAAAAGATGTACGATGTCAAGACCGTGAAGGTCATGAAACGGGATCAGACCGTCATCCGTGAACTGCTGCTCATCAAGATCAACAATGTAGCAGACAAGCGGCAGGACATCATGTCCGTAGTCGATGTCTTTCGTGCAAAGATCACCGACTATTCCCCGGAGGCACTGGTCATCGAAATCCGTGGCGAGTCCTCTAAGATCAACGCTTTTATTGAGCTTCTGGAACCCTATGGCATCATGGAAATGTGCCGCACCGGTCTGGTCGCTCTTGAAAGAGGCGGCTCATGCCTGAAAGATGCGTGAGCAGCCGTATATAAATGGATCAGCAGACTGCACGGAAAACCGGCGGTACTGCGCCAGAAATGCACAGGAATGTCATTTCTGAAACCCAAATTTATTCAAAGGAGTCTTTCACAATGGATCATGTTGCAAAGGTATTTTATCAGGAAGATTGTGACCTGTCTCTGCTGTATGGCAAGACCATCGCTGTTATCGGCTACGGCAGCCAGGGTCACGCACACGCACTGAATGCCAAGGAATCTCTGGGCGATAAGGCCAGAGTAATCATCGGTCTGTACAAGGGCAGCAAGTCCTGGGCAAAGGCTGAGGCACAGGGCTTCGAAGTATTCACCGCAGCAGAGGCTGCAAAGCAGGCTGACATCATCATGATTCTGATCAATGATGAAAAGCAGGCAGCAATGTACAAGAAGGACATTGCACCGAACCTGGAACCGGGCAATATGCTGATGTTCGCTCACGGTTTCGCAATCCACTTCGGTCAGATCATCCCGCCGGCAGACGTTGACGTTACCATGATCGCTCCGAAGGGACCGGGACACACCGTTCGTTCGGAATATCAGGCAGGCAAGGGCGTTCCGTGCCTGGTTGCTGTACAGCAGGATGCTACCGGCAAGGCACAGGATCTGGCACTGGCTTATGGTCTGGCAATCGGCGGCGCAAGAGCCGGCGTTCTGGAAACCACATTCCGCACCGAGACTGAGACCGACCTGTTCGGTGAACAGGCTGTTCTGTGCGGCGGTGTCTGCGCTCTGATGCAGGCTGGTTTCGAGACACTGTGCGAGGCTGGCTATGACCCGAGAAACGCTTACTTCGAGTGCATCCACGAGATGAAGCTGATCGTAGACCTGATCTACCAGAGCGGTTTCGCAGGTATGCGTTACTCCATCTCCAACACAGCTGAATACGGCGACTACATCACCGGTCCGAAGCTGATCACCGAAGAGACCAAGAAGACCATGAAGCAGATCCTGAAGAACATCCAGGATGGTTCTTTCGCAAAGGAATTCCTGCTGGATATGAGCGAGGCAGGCGGCCAGGCACACTTCCGTGCAATGCGTAAGCTGGCATCTGAGCATCCGTCTGAAAAGGTCGGCGAAGAGATCCGTAAGCTGTACAGCTGGAACGGCGAAGACAAGCTGATCAACAACTAATCTGGTTACAGCAATCCCCCATTTCTAAATTGATGGGATACGCAGGATAAAACTATAGCGCAGAAACTGCTTTCCTGACACAATATCGGGAAAGCAGTTTTTGGCTACACATAAGCGCCTGCTTTGTATCTGAGATCCATTGTGACACACGGAAAAGCAATTTTTCCGAATTATATGAGGTGAAAAAAATGAGCGGTAATTTTTACTGTGAGGGTGTGGACAAAGCACCCCAGCGTTCCCTGTTCCACGCACTGGGAATGACCAAGGAAGAGATGGAGCGTCCGCTGGTCGGCATCGTCTCCTCCTACAACGAGATCGTACCGGGACACATGAACATCGACAAGATCGTCGATGCCGTTAAGATGGGCGTTGCCATGGCTGGCGGTACACCGGTGGTTTTCCCGGCGATCGCAGTCTGTGACGGCATCGCCATGGGACACAAGGGCATGAAGTATTCCCTGGTGACCCGTGATCTGATCGCAGATTCCACCGAGTGCATGGCGCTGGCGCATCACTTTGATGCCCTGGTCATGATCCCGAACTGTGACAAGAACGTCCCCGGTCTGCTGATGGCTGCCGCAAGAGTGAACGTGCCGACGGTATTCGTCAGCGGCGGTCCGATGCTTGCCGGTCATGTCAAGGGCAAAAAGACCAGCCTGTCCAGTATGTTTGAGGCTGTCGGCTCTTACGCTGCCGGCAAATTCACCATGGAGGACGTGGAAGAGTTCGAGAACAACGCCTGCCCCACCTGCGGTTCCTGCTCCGGTATGTACACCGCAAACTCCATGAACTGTCTGACCGAAGTCCTGGGCATGGGTCTCAAGGGCAACGGCACCATCCCGGCAGTATACTCCGAGCGCATCAAGCTGGCAAAGCAGGCTGGCATGGCAGTTATGGATATGTACCGGAAGAACATCCGTCCCCGTGACATCATGACCGCAGACGCTTTCGAAAATGCACTGACCGCAGACATGGCGCTGGGCTGCTCCACCAACAGTATGCTCCACCTGCCGGCAATTGCCAACGAATGCGGCATCAAGATCGACCTGGATATGGTCAACAAGATCAGCGCACGCACCCCGAACATCTGCCATCTGGCTCCGGCAGGCCACGCATATATGGAGGATCTGAACGAGGCTGGCGGCATCTATGCGGTGCTGAACGAGCTGACCAAGAAGGACCTGCTCCACACCGACGTGATGACCGTCACCGGCAAGACCATGGCAGAGAACATCAAGGGATGTATCAACAAGAACACCGACATCATCCGTCCCATCGACCAGCCGTACAGTGAGACCGGCGGCATCGCTGTCCTCAAGGGCAACCTGGCACCGGATCGCTGCGTGGTAAAGCGCAGCGCCGTAGCCAAGGAGATGCTGGTACACAAGGGCCCGGCAAAGGTATTCAACAGCGAGGAAGAGGCGATCGCAGCCATCACCGGCGGCAAGATCGTCAAGGGCGATGTGGTTGTCATCCGCTATGAAGGACCTGCCGGCGGCCCGGGTATGCGTGAGATGCTGTCCCCGACCTCTGCCATCGCAGGCATGGGTCTGGACAAGGACGTTGCCCTCATCACAGACGGCCGTTTCTCCGGTGCGACTCGTGGCGCAGCCATCGGTCACGTTTCTCCGGAGGCTGTCAACGGCGGCACCATCGCCTATGTACAGGACGGCGATATCATCTCCATCGACATCCCGAACCACAGCATCCAGCTGGAGGTCTCTGACGAGGAGCTGGCAGAGCGGAAAAAGACCACCAAGATCCTGGTCAAGGAAAACCTCACCGGCTATCTGAAACGATATTCCAAGATGGTCTCCTCTGCGGATAAGGGTGCGATCATCAACCGGATGGACTAAGGCAAATCAAATAAAGGAGGAACTCACCCCATGGGTATGACAATGACACAGAAGATCCTTGCCGCACACGCCGGTCTGGATTCTGTTGAACCCGGTCAGCTGATCCTGGTCAATCTGGATCGTGTGCTGGGCAACGATATCACTTCCCCGGTTGCGATCCGGGAGTTCAACAAGCTGAACAAGGACAATGTTTTCGACAAGGATAAGGTGACCATGGTCATGGATCACTTTGCTCCGAACAAGGACATCAAGGCAGCTACCCAGTGTAAAATGTGCCGTGATTTCTGCGGCGAAAAGGAGATCACCCACTTCTACGACGTGGGACAAATGGGCATCGAACACGCTCTGCTGCCGGAAAAAGGACTGGTCGTTTCCGGTGACGTTGTCATCGGCGCAGACTCCCACACCTGCACCTACGGCGCACTGGGCGCATTCTCTACCGGTGTCGGCTCGACCGACATGGCGTGCGGCATGGCGATCGGCAAGGCATGGTTCAAGGTGCCGTCTGCCATCAAGTTTGTCCTCAAGGGCAAGCTGAACCCGTACATCTCCGGCAAGGACGTGATCCTGCACATCATCGGCAAGATCGGCGTAGACGGCGCACTGTACCGCTCGATGGAATTCACCGGCGAAGGTGTGGCATCCCTGTCCATGAGCGACCGTCTCACCATGACCAACATGGCGATCGAGGCCGGCGCAAAGAACGGCATCTTCGAGGTGGACGACCAGACGCTGGCATTCGTGGCAGAACACAGCGACCGCAAGCCGGTTGTCTACAAGGCAGACGAGGACGCAGTTTACGACGAGGTCATCGAGATCGACCTGTCCGAGATCAAGTCCACCGTGGCATTTCCGCATCTGCCGGGCAACACCCGCACCATCGACGAGGTGGGCGAGGTCAAGATCGACCAGGTTGTCATCGGCTCCTGTACCAACGGTTTCTATAAGGACATCGAAGAGGCAGCCTCCATCATCCGTGGCAAAAAGGTGGCAAAGAACGTCCGTGCCATCATCATCCCGGCAACCCAGTCGATCTATCTGAAAGCCATGGAAAACGGTCTGCTGAAGGACTTCATCGAGGCAGGCTGCGTTGTCTCCACCCCGACCTGCGGCCCGTGTCTGGGCGGTCATATGGGTATCCTGGCAGCAGGCGAGCGTGCGGTTTCTACCACAAACCGGAACTTCGTGGGCAGAATGGGTCACCCGGAATCTGAAGTATATCTGGCAAGCCCGGCAGTTGCCGCAGCAAGTGCCATTGCCGGCAAGATCGTTTCCCCGAAGGAGGTACTGTAATCATGAAGCTGAACGGAACTGTCATCAAATACGGCGACAACGTGGACACGGACGTTATCATCCCGGCACGTTATCTGAACACTATTGACAAGAAAGAGCTTGCCTCCCACTGCATGGAGGACCTGGACACCACCTTTACCAGCCGTGTAAAGCCGGGTGACATCATGGTCGGCGGCGAGAACTTCGGCTGCGGTTCTTCCCGGGAACACGCTCCCATCGCCATTAAGGAAAGCGGCATCGCCCTGGTCATCGCCAAGAGCTTTGCCCGGATCTTCTACCGCAACTCCATCAACATCGGTCTTGCGATCGTGGAGTGTCCGGAGGCTGTGGACGCCATCAGCGAGGGCGACACCGTAGAGGCTGACCTGGACAACGGCGTCATCCGTGACGTCACCAACGGCAAGGAATTCCACGTGGCACCGTTCCCGGAATTTATCCAGACCATTATTGCAAACGGCGGTCTGATCGAGTCGATTAAGAAGGGCGCTGTGAAGTAAGCGGTTCTCTGAAACCCTATGATATGCAAAAAGCTGCTGTACCATTTGTTTGGTACAACAGCTTTTTTGTTTTCTGAAAACTGGAAGTTGTGTTTCTGATTATTCAGAATCCACCGTAATGTTTTAAGGTTTCTGCTGCAATTTCAGAACCGATATTCATAGCCTTTTCAATATTATTTTCGAGCATATATGAGCAGACAAATCCGGCGTGATAGCTGTCACCACAACCGGTCGTGTCAATTATGCTTTCAACTTTCACAGCTTGCACTTTGAATTCCTGTCCATTAAAGTATGTAACGCTTCCATGTTCTGCAAGTGACACGTTGAACAGGCAACGGTATTTATTCGATAATTCTTTGAACTTCGGCAGGAGTTCTTCCGAGCCGCTTATCATAAAGAAATCAACATGCGGAGCAAATCGTTCCATATCTGCAAAATCTCTATATACATCAAAATCTACCGCAAGCTTAAAGCCAAGAGTTTCCTTCAGTTCAACTACTTGCGAAAAACACGAAGCCCAGAAATGAACAAAGACTACATCGGACCTTGATAAGATTTTGATTTCATTATCATTCAGTACGATGTTATCGAGAATTTCTCCGTTCCATGAATCATCTTTATAATACCTATCGCCCGATTCTGTAAGGTAAGTCATATTATTTGCAGTCTGATACCTTTCATCAATGCGTATATGACTTTTATCAATATCAAGCTTTGATATTGAATCCATTATCGCTTCTGCATATTTATCTTTTCCGACAACACCAAGAAGCGTAACATCTATATCCTTAAAGTGCGAGGCATGCGCAGCAAAATTCAATGCTTCTCCCCCCGGTCTGATTATTTCAGTACCGTAAAAAACATCTGCACATATACAAGGAAGTGCAGTCAGCTTAATTTTATTCATTATACCACCTCACAAATTCCGATTTACCGCATCTCCATTATACCGCACAATTCTAACTTAGTCAATCTGCCGCAAATTTCACCGACACAGTACCCGCTATGTGTTCTTCTCATGTGAAAAAACTGGAATTTACCATAACTTAATTACGATCAAGCATCCGATAAAACCAATTACCCAAGGAATGACATAGGATAATAAGTTTGCTTTGTTTTTTCGCAAAAGTATAACCGCTGCTATTGTCACAATAAGCCAGGTAAGCATCATGACATACCCAAATGGGACAAGGAACATATCTTCATCATAGTCTTTTGAATAGGAATCAGTTTGCGGAAATGCAAATGCAAATCCCAATAATCCCAGATAATTTCCGATCGTTCCCTGCAAAAGACCGAATATAATCAATAATACTTTTTTCAATGTAACTGATAAACTGTTATTCACTTTCATAATTACATAATTACCTCCACAACTTCCGATTTACCACATTTCCATTATACCATACAACCCCATTCCAGTCAATCCGCAACCAAAATCACCGACACAGCGCCCTGCGTACCGGCTTTTTTGTGGCGAAATGCAGAATTTTCACAAAAACCTTGTAATCTTCACAGTCTTGGTGTATAATGAAAGAGTATTTGCGGAACAAACGGGGCTATCCAGACGATTTGTTCTGCCAAACCAAAGGAAACACTGCATAAAGCCCGCCTGACGGCTTTGCACGCAATCTGCTTGCAGATTTTCCGTCATATTGCCCAGAAATCCCTTGCCATACATCAAGTATGCCTGCGGAATTTCTATGCAATCTGCCGAAAAATCTGACTACGCATCTTACGCACAAGCTTTATTCAGTGTTTCCCAAACAAAAAGGAGTCTTTCCCATGAATTTCAATATTGCATTACTCCGTGGCGACGGTATCGGCCCGGAGATCGTAGACAGCGCTGTTGCTGTTCTCCACAAGATCGGCGAGAAATACGGTCACACCTTCAACTGCACCCCGTACCTCATCGGCGGCTGTGCCATTGATGCCACCGGCATTCCCCTGCCGAAAGAGACCATTGACGGCTGTCTCGCAAGCGACAGCGTCCTGCTGGGCGCCGTGGGCGGTGCAGTAGGTCACAACAAGTGGGATCAGATGCCGCCGCATCTCCGCCCGGAAAAGGCGCTGCTGGGCATCCGTGAGGCGCTGGGTCTGTTCACCAACCTGCGTCCGGCAAAGCTGTACCCGGCACTGAAAGGCGACTGCCCGCTCCGGGAAGATATCGTGGAAAAGGGCTTCGACATCATGATGGTGCGTGAGCTGACCGGCGGCATCTACTTCGGCGAACGTGGCAGACGGGAAGGCAAGTACGGCGAAGAGGCATACGACACCGAGTGCTACAGCAAGATGGAAGTAGAGCGTATCGCACGTGTGGCTTTCGAGACCGCACAGAAACGGAACAAGAACGTCATCAGCATCGATAAGGCAAACGTTCTGGAAAGCTCCCGCCTGTGGCGTGAAGTGGTTCACGAAGTGGCAAAGGACTACCCGGATGTGACCCTCACCGATATGCTGGTAGACAACGCCGCAATGCAGCTGGTCAAGAACCCGAGACAGTTCGACGTAGTCGTTACCTCCAATATGTTCGGCGACATCCTGTCCGACGAGGCATCCCAGATCACCGGCTCCATCGGTATGCTGCCGTCCGCATCCCTGGGCGCAACCAAGCGTGGTATGTACGAACCGATCCACGGCTCTGCACCGGACATCGCCGGACAGAACAAGGCGAACCCCATCGCAACCATCCTCTCCGCAGCCATGATGCTCCGCTATTCCTTCGACCTCATGGACGAGGCACAGGCGATCGAGGACGCTGTGGACGCATATCTGAACGCAGGCTACCGCACTGCCGATCTGGCTGGCGAGGGCGTAACACCGCTGTCCTGCACCGAATGCACCGAAAAGATCATTGCACTGCTGAAGTAAGCAGTATACTTATAAAAATAGTCGAAAGAGATGAACCCATATGACTCCCAGAGAAGAAATCGGATACGGGCTGGATGCCCTTGTCATTTTCCGCAGTTTGCAGCAGGATCCGGTGATCCGGGCGCTGATGCAGTTCTGTCACACCGATAAGGAGAACACCCCGGCACAAATTCGCTTTTACAGCGCCATGGTCTCTGCCCTGTATGAACGGGCAGATGACCTCACCGGCTATCTGGAACAGATCGTTCTGGAGCATGAAAACGTCTATGTGCAGCGTGCCGGTGCCGGCGAACCCATCTCCCCGAACCTGGAGACCTGCCTGCACACGGAACTGAAACTGCTGAACCGCATTGCCATGCTGACCCCTGCCATGATCCAGGCAGAGATGCAGACCAGCATTCCCCTGCCGGCATGGCAGACCCATAAGACCGATCTGGATGCGCTCTACACCCAGCGTGTGGCAGAGATCGCCAAGCACGGCTACGGCATCTACGCACGGCATCATATGTTCACCGTCGGCGCAGGCGGCGAGCTGGTGCCGGTGCAGTATCCCGACCCCATTTCTCTGGAACAGATGGTGGGATACGAACGGGAGCGCAGCATCGTGGTGGACAACACCAAGGCGCTCCTGGCTGGCAAGTATGCCTCCAATGTTCTCCTCGCCGGAGACGCCGGCACAGGCAAATCTGCCACCGTCAAGGCGATTGCCAATGCGTTCAAGGACGACGGGCTGCGGCTTATTGAACTGAACAAGGACCAGCTGTGCTACATCCCCCAGATCATGGATCACCTGTGCCGGAATCCGCTGAAGTTCATCCTCTTCATCGACGACTTGACTTTCTCCGAGGACGACCCCAACTTCGGCACGCTGAAAGCGACCCTGGAGGGCAGCATTGCGGCACGGATGCGGAACACCGTCATCTACGCCACCAGCAACCGCCGCCACCTGGTCAAAGAGACCTTCGACGACGGCAGCGACAAGCACTCCAACGACACCGTACAGGAGCGCATCTCTCTGTCGGAGCGGTTCGGCATCACCATCACCTACAGCCGGCCGCAGAAAAACCTGTATCTGGAGATCGTCCACGCTCTGGCGGAACAGAACGGTCTGGACATCACCACAGAAGAGCTGGACGCACAGGCAGAACAGTTCGCCCTCCAGAAGAGCGGCAGAAGCGCCCGTGCAGCAAAACAGCTGATCGACCAGCTGCTGACACAGTATTCTTAAGGCAATACCGCACAAAGCCCGCCTGACGGCTTTGCCCTTAATCTTATTATGGAAAGGAAGTCCTATCCATGCTGACATTGGATAAAATCTATCAAGCAAGCCACGTTCTGCGGAGCGTGATCCGGAAAACCGATCTGATCCAGGCACCGAAGCTGTGTCCGGACTGCGATCTGTTTCTGAAAACCGAAAATCTCCAGGTAACCGGTTCCTTTAAGGTGCGTGGCGCCTATTACATGATGTCCCAGCTGACGGACGAAGAAAAGGCTCGTGGCGTTATCGCCTGCTCTGCCGGCAACCATGCCCAGGGCGTAGCGCTGGCTGCGGCAAAGAACCACATGAAAGCGCTCATCTGCCTGCCGGACGGCGCACCGATCTCCAAGGTAGAGGCGACCAAGAGCTACGGCGCAGAGGTCTGCATGGTCAAGGGTGTCTATGACGACGCCTACAACAAGGCTGTGGAACTCCAGAAGGAACACAACTACACCTTTGTCCACCCCTTCGACAACGAAAACGTCATTGCCGGACAGGGCACCATCGGTCTGGAGATCCTGGATCAGATGGCAGACGTTGATGCAGTTATCGTCCCCATCGGCGGCGGCGGACTGATCTCCGGCGTGGCATTCGCCATCAAGCAGCTGAACCCGAACATCAAGGTCTACGGCGTACAGGCGAGCGGCGCACCCAGTATGTACGAGTCCATCCACAACGACAAGATCACCTGTCTGGATTCCGTTTCCACCATCGCCGACGGCATCGCCGTCAAGGAGCCGGGTCCTCACACCTTTGAGTATGTCAAGAAGTACGTAGACGACATCGTCACCGTAACAGACGACGAGATCTCCGCAGCCATCCTGGCACTGATCGAAAAACAGAAACTCATCGCAGAGGGCGCAGGTGCGGCATCTGTGGCTGCGGCAATGTTCCACAAAGTCCCGGTAGAGGGCAAAAAGGTAGTCTGCCTGGTTTCCGGCGGCAACATCGACGTGACCATCCTGTCCCGTGTTATCAAGCGTGGTCTGCTCATGTCCGGCAGAAGCTGTATGCTCAACATTGAGCTGCTGGACAAGCCGGGTCAGCTGAAAGATGTTTCCCGGATCATCGCAGACCTGGGCGGCAACGTTATCTCCATCCACCATGAGCGTGCCAACGAGGGCAGCGACATCAACGGCTGTTTCCTGCGCATCACCATGGAGACGAGAGACTACGCCCACATCCAGGAGATCCGCAGCGCACTGATGGGCGCAGGATTCCATCTGGTGGACTAAGCAGAATCCGGAAAAGCCGTGCGGCGGCGGGCAGATGTGGGCATCTGCCCCTACGGGCGCCTTCAATGTGACTCCTCTGCCCTGCCGGGCATCTCCTCTATAAGAGGAGACTCTTCTTTTGGCTCCCCTAACAGGGGAGCTGGCAAGCCGTAGGCTTGACTGAGGGGTTAATCCCCTGTAAGCTTACGCTGACACCCCAGCAGATATTTTCATCATGACACCTATATCAAAGAAAAGAGGTTTTTATCATGGATACCATTTACACCAAAAACGCACCGGACGCAATCGGACCGTATTCCCAGGCGGTAAAGATCGGCGATATGCTGTACACTTCCGGTCAGATCGCCATTAACCCGGCAACCGGCAATGTAGAGGCGGCTGACATCGTGGGACAGTCCAAGCAGGTCATGGCGAATCTGAAAGCCGTTCTGGAGGCAGCAGGCACAAGCTTTGACAAGGTTGTCAAGACCACCTGTTTCCTCAAGGATGTTGCACGGGATTTCAGCGCATTCAATGAAGTGTACGCCGAGGCAATGGGCGACGCAAAGCCGGCAAGAAGCTGTGTCGGCGTGGCAGACCTGCCCAAGGGTGTGCTGGTAGAAGTTGAGGTTATCGCTGCACTGTAAGCGGCAGGTCTCAAGCGGAGAAAAGAGAAAGCGGAGAACATTTTTTGGGACGTTCTCCGCTTTTTGTTGTGTATGAGCCTCCTCTGAAAGAGGAGGGGGACCGCCGTAAGGCGGTGGAGGAGTTTCTTCATGAAATCTTTTTCTTGATATCACAGAAGAACCCCTCAGTCACTTGCAGTGACAGCTTCCCTACAGGGGAGCCTAATTTGCAAAGACAGCAACAGAAATCACTCCCTATCTTTTTTCCGCAAAATGCTTGTAATTTCTGCCGAAATATCGTACAATAAAAAAGTATACACAAGCATTTTTCGGCTAAGAGCGACAAAAATCAGCATTTACCCAATCGTTGTCCCTATGCCGCTGTCAAAGGTGAACACATGAATCGAAAAACAAAACATTTTCTAATTGCACTGGCTTTGGCTGTTCGTATGATTCTCACATCAGCATTGGTTGTATCTTGTTACGATAATGTTGCTTTCAGATATGAAACAAAATATATAGAATACAAAATAAATCAAACTATCTGCGTTGAAAATGAACGCATAAAATGCACATCTCTGTCTTATCATGAGGAAAGCAACGAGATTAAGATGTATTTTGAAAATTCCGGTCAAGAAAAAGAAAGTGTATTAGTGAGAATGTGTGAGGTTGCTGACTATATATCCAAATACATCAAAAACAATCCCAGGTCTTTTTTATGCGGGAAAAAAATCACCCTTGGTTCTGAGTCCTGTGACCGACTGGGAGATATCATAATTTGTAACTTTGACCCTGCAACAAACGAGAGATTTTCCAGTTCAGAACAATTTCACTATGGATATTTTAACGGAGAATTCTACCGCAAAGAGGATTTTTCCCTGTCCAAACTAGAAAAATTTGATTGGTTTGAAATATTAGAGTTTGCAGATATGAAAAACGACGATATTTCCATTTTACTTGATTTTCCCCAATTAAAAGAAGTTCGCTGTAAGCGTGATTTTTTCACGGAAACAGAACAGGAACTTCTTCGCTCCAAGGATATTTTCCTGTCTTTCAAAGAAACCATTTCATTGCCAATTTCATTTTTTCCGCAAAACGCTTGTAATTCTCCCCGAAATATTGTATAATGAAAAAGTATAGGGAACTGCAGCGGCATTCCCAATTTATCATGAAGGAGTTTTTTACCATGTACCAGAATATGATGGACACCATTGGTTTTGTTTCCCAGTTCGATCCGGAAGTCGGACAGGCAATGAACGAGGAGCTGGGTCGCCAGCGCCGCAACCTGGAGCTGATCGCCAGCGAGAACCTGGTTTCTCCGGCAGTTATGGCAGCGATGGGTTCTGCCCTCACCAACAAGTACGCAGAGGGTCTGCCCCACAAGCGCTACTACGGCGGCTGCGAATATGTTGACGTGGTTGAGGAAATCGCCATCGAGCGTGCCTGCAAGCTGTTCGGCGCAAAGTATGCCAATGTACAGCCCCACTCCGGCGCACAGGCAAACACCGCCGTATACTTCGCACTGCTCCAGCCGGGCGATACCGTAATGGGCATGAGCCTGGCGCACGGCGGTCACCTGACCCACGGTTCTCCGGTCAACATCTCCGGCAAGTACTTCAACTTCGTTCCCTACGAGCTGGGCGATGACGAGTACATCGACTACGACCGTGCCGAGGCTCTGGCAAAGGAAGTCAAGCCGAAACTGATCGTTGCCGGCGCAAGCGCATATCCCCGCATCATCGACTTCAAGCGTCTGTCCGAGATCGCAAAGTCTGTGGGCGCATATCTGATGGTAGACATGGCGCACATCGCCGGTCTGGTTGCCGCAGGCGTTCACCCGTCTCCGGTGCCGTATGCTGACATCACCACCACCACCACCCATAAGACCCTCCGTGGACCGAGAGGCGGTCTGATCCTCACCAACGACGAGGAACTGGCAAAGAAGATCAACAAGGCAGTATTCCCCGGCACACAGGGCGGTCCGCTGATGCACGTGATCGCTGCAAAGGCTGTCTGCTTCGGCGAGGCGCTGAAACCGGAATTCCAGACCTACGGCAAGACCGTTGTTGCAAACGCATCCGCTCTGGCTGACGGTCTGACCAAGCGTGGTTTCCGTCTGGTATCCGGCGGCACAGACAACCATCTGATGCTGGTTGACCTGCGTCCCTTCGGCGACCTCACCGGTAAGGAATTCGAGCGCCGCCTGGACGAAGTGTTCATCACCGTCAACAAGAACGCCATCCCCAACGACCCGCAGAAGCCGTTTGTCACCAGCGGCATCCGTGTGGGTACTCCGGCAGTCACCACCCGTGGTCTCCAGCCGGCTGATATGGATATCATCGCACAGGCAATGTACCTCACCGCATCCGACTTCGAGAACAAGGCAGAAGAAGTCCGTGAGAGCGTCTGCGAGCTGTGCGAGAAGTATCCGCTGTACGAATAATCCATGCACACACCTCTTGCAGACCAGATCCGTCCGGCATCCCTGGATGACGTGGTGGGACAGCGCCAGCTGCTCGCCCCGGGAAAACCCCTGCGGCGCATTATCGAAAGCGGCAAGATTCCCAACATGATCTTCTACGGACCGTCCGGCGTGGGAAAAACTACGGTGGCACGCATCATCGCCGACAGCACCTCTATGACGCTCCACAAGCTGAACGGCACGTCTGCCTCTACGGCAGATATCCGGGACGTTGTGGCAGAGGTCGGCACATTCTCCGGCATGAACGGCATCCTCCTGTATCTGGACGAGATTCAGTATTTCAACAAGAAACAGCAGCAGCTGCTCCTGGAGTACATGGAAAACGGACAGATCACGCTGATCGCCTCCACCACGGAGAACCCCTATTTTGCGGTGTACAATGCGCTCATCAGCCGTTCTACCGTGTTCGAGTTCAAGCCGGTCCCGCCGGAGGAGATGGAGCGTGCCGTGGCACGTGGGTTCCGCTGCATGGCGGAGCAACTGGGCGAAGAGATCCACCTGTCAGACGGCGTCTGCGGCTGGATCGCCCGTGGCTGCGGCGGCGATGTCCGCAAAGCCATGAACACGGTGGAGCTGATCGTCCTCTCCGGCGAACACACCGAAAACGGCATCGTCATCTCCGACGAACTGGCGCAGGAACTCACCCAGCGCAGCAATATGCGCTATGACCGGGACAACGACCAGCACTATGACCTGCTGTCTGCGCTGCAAAAGTCCATCCGTGGCTCAGACGAAAACGCAGCCCTGCACTATGCGGCACGGCTGCTTGCGGCAAATGATCTGTTGTCTGTCTGCCGGCGGCTGCTGGTGATTGCCGCAGAGGACGTGGGTCTGGCATATCCCCAGGCAATTGTCATCACGAAAGCCTGCGTAGACAGCGCCCTTCAGCTGGGGCTGCCCGAGGCACGCATTCCCATTGCGGAGGCAGTCGTACTCCTCGCCACTTCGCCAAAGTCCAACAGCGCCTACGAAGCGATCAATGCGGCAATGGCAGACGTGGAGGAATACGGTGCGCCGGACTTTCCACGGCATTTACAGAACAAACACTTTGACGGCGCAGAGGCAAGCATCCGGGGACAGCACTATCTCTATCCCCACAGCTATCCTAACCACTATGTCCGCCAGCAGTATCTGCCGGATATTCTCAAAGATAAGGTGTACTACCGCTTTGGAGACAACCGGCAGGAACAGGCTGCGGCAGCTTATCGGGAAAAGATCCTCCGGGAGGACAAGACGGGCGGCAAATAACCCCTGCCTTCCGGGAAAGCGCCGCCAGGGCTGCATCATACAGGCTGGACGGTCGAATCTCCTGCTGCACCAGCGCATTGGCAAAGCGGATGGTCTGTTCCAGATCGGACGAAAAGTCGGCGATGCTGTATCGTTCGCCGGTGCGCAGGTCCTCCAGCGTCACACCGTAAAACGGCTCTGAGACGCTCTGCCGGATCACGCTCCCGGCGGTGACACGATAGATCACACGGTTGCTGCCGTACACTTCCATATAGACGATGGGTTCGGACAGCCGGGGCTGGAGGTCGGATCTCTTTCTGGTTTTCAGTTTCATTGTGATACTCCTGTTCTTTTGCGAGCGAAACGGCTCTGTGATATCTCTTTCTGTCTACCAGTATAGCACTTTTTCCCGAAAATGAAAAGGCTGAAAAAAGGCGGATCTTGTCGAGATTCCAGACTTTTCCACGAAACAATGCAAAGCTGACACACGAAAAACGCATTGCGTTAAAATGTGGTGAAGTTCCTGTAAAATCCACAAGTTTCCGCCGATTTCAGTCAGGAATCTTTGGCGGAAATGCGACTAGACGAAAGCATATGATGTTGCTATAATAGAGAAACGTACTTTTCTGAAAGGGGATTCTCTGTTATGACAAAGGATATGACAGCCGGAAAGCCGCTGGGGTTGATTCTCCGCTTTTGCGGACCGATGGTTTTCGGCAACATTTTACAGCAGCTCTACAGCATGGTGGACACCGTCATCGTCGGGCGCTATCTGGGTGCCAGTGCGCTGGCTGGCGTTGGTGCAACAGGCGCCATCAGCTTTCTGGTGGTGGGATTTGCCACCGGCATCTGCACGGGGCTTTCCATTCCTGTGGCGCAGGCGTTCGGCGCAGGCGACTATCACAGTATGCGGAAGAACATCGCCAACTCCTACTATCTGGGAGCGCTCATCGGCGTTCTGCTGACCATCCTCACCATGATCGGCACAGGCACGATCCTGCACTGGATGAAAACACCGGATGACATCTATCAGTATTCTTACGACTACATCATTGTCATTTTCGGCGGCATTCTCACCTCGGTGCTGTACAACAGCCTGGCTGCGATCCTGCGTGCTGTGGGCGACAGCAAATCCCCGATCCTGTTCCTGGCGATCTCGTCCGTGCTGAACATCATCCTGGATCTGGTTTTCCTGGTGGGGATGCAGTCCGGCGTTGCCGGCGCAGGCTATGCCACCGTGATCTCACAGGGCATCTCCGGCATCCTCTGCCTGATCTATCTGTATAAAAAGTTTCACATCATGCGTTTCCAGCACGGCGAATGCAAGCCGGAGCTGAAACGCTGCGGACGGCTGCTCTCCATCGGTCTGCCCATGGCGCTGCAATTTTCCATCACCGCCATCGGCTCCATCATTTTGCAGACCTCCGTCAACAGCCTGGGGTCTCTGGCAGTTACCAGCGTCACAGCGGCGCAGAAGATCTGTGCCATTGTCATGGGACCTCTGGAATCTCTGGGTATCACCATGGCGACATTCTGCGGTCAGAACCTGGGTGCAAAAAAGTTCTACCGCATCCGGGACGGCATCCGTCTCAGTATGTATGTCTCCATGTGCTACTGCGCTTTCTGCATCGCCTTTCTCTGGATCCTGGGAAAATACACGGCGTATCTGTTCCTGGATCCGTCTGAGACTGAGGTCATCCGCCTGGCGGTGCAGTATATGCGCTGGAATGCCGTGTTCTATCCGGTACTCGGCGTTCTCTTTATCCTGCGCAATTCCCTCCAGGGCATGGGATACAGTCTCATGCCCATGATGGCTGGCGTCAGCGAGCTGGCAGCCCGTTCTCTGGTCTGCTTCGGCTTTGTCCCCACCTTCGGCTATATGGCTGCCATTATGGCAAGCCCGGTGGCATGGATCTTTGCCGACGTGCTGCTCATCACCGTCTACTTTGTGGATATGCGCAAACTCAAGCGCCGCCTTGTTCCTGCGGAGGCAGCCATGGCGGCTTAGCAAAAGCGTGATTACGCTGTTTTCAAGAAAGGATCGCTCTATGAAAAAAATGATCTCTCTGGTCAGTGCCGCTGTCATGACGGCATCGCTCCTGCTGCCGCAGACCCTGGCGTTTTCCGCCGCTGCGCAGGAGGACGACGATGCGCTGATCGATGCCGCATACAGTGAAAATGCACTGACAGCAACCGGTACGGAAAATACCCTGCCCTATCAGCTGCGCTTTGTTCCGGAACGGAACTTCGTCACCGCAGAAGAAGTGGCAGCCGGCGACGTTGTCATCCCGGCATCGGTCTACATCACCGGCAGCACCGCCAACACCTTCGGCTCTGCCATGGTGAAGTACAACGCCTATCACAACGGCGAAAAGACCGGCGATGTTTACTTCAAGGACATCACCACCGGCGACAACGCCCACAAAAATTCGGAGAAAAAGACCTATAACAGCAGTGTCGGCTCGTTCACCACAGACCAGGTTCCCTACTGTTTCGGTTCGCTGATCGGAAAGAACAACACCTATACCAACAACTCCCCCATGTTCACCGCCAGAGAATACGCCTGTGACCCGATCTTCGGCTCTACACTCTACAGCGCCGGCAGCGGCAAGATCACATTCTCTGCTTCGTTCTATACCAGCGCAGAAGACCGTAAAAACGGCAAGGCAAAGACGACCAAGGACTTCCCCTGTGACGTCACCGTTGATGCAGACGGCAACGGCGTGTACTCCTACGAGTATATCGACCAGACTACTTTCCAGACCGTCACCAAGACCGCATCCATTCCCCGGTATAATCCGGACACCCCGGCGGGCGAACGGCTGCCGGACACCTGCAGCAGCGTGATGTGGGTTGCCGGAACCTCTCAGTTACAGGACGGCGCATCTTTCCTAGGCAACGACTCTGACGAGTTCCCACTGTTCCAGGTGAACGTGGTGATCCAGCAGGGTACCAAGCCCGGCGTATATGACATCAAGTTCCTGGACCGTCAGTCTGCGGCATCCGGCGAGACACCCTGCCAGCTGACCAGCAGCAGAAGCAAGGAATTCCCCACCGAACTGGTCGGCACTTCCATCGCTGTCGGCGTGGACAGCCTGGTGGTCACAGATACCGAACAGGACGACGTGAAGTTCTACACCGATGATAACACCAAGGCGATCCGTGCCACAGACTTTGCCACAAAGATCACCGCAGATGTGACCTATGCAGATTCCACCACGGAAACCGGCGTGGACATCACTGGTCTGGTAGACTGCTACGGCGCAACCCCTAAGACCCTGTACGACAAGCAGGCACAGGACGGTTTCTTCATCTCTGAGAATATGCCCCTGTACTGCAACGGCAGCCTGCTGAAGTGGAAAGACACCGGCAATAACGTGACCCAGAACATTATGGTAGGCAAACGTGGCGACATCAACCACGACAGCAAGGTAGACAGCCAGGATCTGTTCTATCTCATGTACTATATCGCACTGAAGGGCGTGGGCAGCGATGATGCCAAGCTCTATGACGGCAAATCCTCTAACCAATACATGGAATCCTTCCTCATGTATCTGATGGACTTCGACACATGGGGCATGACCAGTGACGCAGCGCTGAACAGCACGGATATGTATTATCTGATGCTGTACATCGCAAACAAAGCGGTAGGCAACAACGTCACCTGGAATGCGTACGTGCAGTAATCACGCAGTTTTTAACTGCTTTAATTTAACTAAAAGGGTAATCCCCCTGTCAGCTTATGCTGACATCCCCCTTTTCAAGGGGGACTTTCTAAAAAATTGATTTGTGTGATTCACACAACAACCAAAAGGCGCTGACCCGTTCGCAATGGGTCAGCGCCTTTTTTTCGGGATCTCTCCCGTTTTTTTTCCGAAAAAGTAAAACTCCCGCCTGAGGGAGCAGACGGGAGTTTTAGTAAGGGGATTTTTATGAAAAAAATTTTTAAGAAAGGATATTTATATTATACCCCTGTCTACCCCCTCTGTCAAGAGAATCACATATAGTTTACAAATATTCTATATAATAAATACAATCAGATGCAACATTTTGCGCATGGAGATATTTAGCAGCCTTTTTCCAGGCGAACGCATTTCCAAAAGCATGGATTATTTGTTGGAGCTGGAAGTATTTTCCTGTAAATGCACATCCATCTGCGGATACGGGATGGAAATACCCTTGGCATCGAACGCCTTTTTGACGCTTTCCAGCAGGCGATAGTGCAGCGGCCAGTAATCCTCGCTCTTCGTCCAGACCTGGAGCTGGAGCGTTACAGCGCTTTCGTCGTGGCTGAGTACCACAACCTTAGGTGCAGGCGCATCCAGCGACTCCGGCGCAGCCTTTACCTCGTCCAGCAGCACAGCACGGGCAGCGTCAATGTCATCCTCATAGCTGATGCCGAAGTTCAGATCCACCCGGCGTGTCTCCTTGTCGGTGTAGTTGATGATCTTTCCGCTGGCAACCACGCCGTTGGGGATGAACACTGTCTTGTTGTCCATGGTGACGATACGGGTATACAGGATGGTGATCGCCTCAACCTTGCCCATAACGCCGTCCGCCTCAATGGTGTCGCCCTCTTTCAGCGGTTTCGAGAACAGGATGATAAAACCGCCTGCCAGGTTGGAAAGGCTGTCTTTCAGTGCCAGACCTATTGCCACGCCGGCAGATGCAATGACCGCCACAATGGAATCCATGGGGACATCCAGGATAGAGAGGGCAATGACGATCAGCAGCACATAGAGAATGATCTTGGCGACCGACCGGATAAAGCTGGACATAATGCCGTCCATATTGGAGCGGTTGAACGCCCGTTTCAGAATGCGCATGATCTGCTTAACCAGAAACATTCCGATCAGCAGGAACAGTACCGCAAAAATGAGAGACGGCAGCTTGTCCAGAATGGGCTGGAAGATCTTGCTCAGGATGCTGGAGGTCTGCTTGACCTCCTCACCCATGGTGTCCACTACATCCTGCACTGAGGGAACAAGATCCGTAGTGCCCGTGGCAGTGTCCGCCCCAGCCGTCCAGAGCGCCGGAAAAATCGAGATGAGATCCATAAAAAATTACCTCCTGTGATAAAATCATCCGATATACGACTTATTATACCGTTTTTCGCAAAAAAGGTCAAGACGGTGCTGCGCAAAAAGAGGTTTGTCACTTTTTATCAAATTTATCCCTCCGTCTGCTCCTTACGGAGCATCCACCTCGTACTGAGCGGTCCCCTTTGTCACCTACGGTGACATTTCCCCACCCCGTGGGGAATCACCCTTTTCAAGGGAGGCTTATTCCCACTCATCATGTCCCCCTTGAAAAGGGGGATGTCAGCGTAAGCTGACAGGGGGATATCTTGTTCGCCCGTTGGTACGTTTCCAAATATCCCGGGCGAACGATGTTCGCCCCTACAATGAGACACGCATTATGTCCCCCTTGAAAAGGCGCCCGTAGGGTGTGCCTTGTGCTGGGATGTCCCGTAGGGACAGGGGGATATTTTCCCGGAACTTATAAAAGACAAACAACCATAAAATTGATTTACACGGCACAAAAACGGGCATACTAAAAATGTGTCCACAAATATCCGGCTGTCTGTTGACACGACTCGTTTTTTCTGGTAGAATTAAGGCAATACCGAACAAAGGCTGCGCATCTTACGCACAAGCTTTTGCGGTATTGCCTTAACTTAAAAAACCACAAAAACGAGGTATTTTATTATGCGTCAACACAAAGAATCGGCGCAGTCTCTCAGCTATCATATTGCCCTCGGCGGCATTATCGCTGCACTCTGCATTGCCTGTATGTTTCTCACCGGCGTTTTCCCCATGTTCTACCTGATCCTGCCTATGCTGGCGAGCGCCTTTATCTATATCATGGTATTGGAAACCAGCGGCTACTGGGGCTTTCTCACCTATCTTTCCGTGGGACTGCTGTCCATTTTCGTCACGCCCAACAAGGATGCCTCTCTGGCGTTCCTGTTCTTCTTCGGCTACTTTCCCCTGCTGCGCCATCTCATGGAGCGCTTTCGCTGGAAGTTCGTGGGATTCCTGCTCCGCCTGGCGGTATTCAACGCCGCTGTGCTGGCGTTCTTCTGGGTATCCGTCTACGTACTGGGCATGAAGGAGCTGCTGGAATCCCTGGGCGACTACGGCAAATACGGCGGCTGGATACTGCTTGGCATCGCAAACGTCATGTTCTTCTGCTACGATTTCAGCATGGGGAATTTTCCGGTTCTGTACCGCCGCTATCTCAAGCCACGCATTTCTCCCGGCGCAAACCGGGAATCCTGAAAGGAGCATCTCATGTCCGAGAAAAAAGAACGCATCGCCTTTTTCGACACCAAGCCCTATGACCGCAAGTGGTTCGACCAGCTGAATCAGCACTATCACATCAAGTACTACGAACACAAGCTGACGCCGGATTCCATCTCCCTGGCGCAAGGCTGCCGGGCGGTGATTCCCTTTGTGAATGACACCCTGGACAAAACCGTCATCGACGGGCTGTGCGATGCCGGCGTGGAAATGATCGCCCTGCGCTGTGCCGGCTACAACAACGTAGACCGAAACGCTGCCGCCGGACGCATTGCCGTGGTGCGTGTGCCGGGCTATTCCCCGTATGCCGTGGCGGAATTCACCATGGGACTGCTGCTGACGCTGAACCGGAAGATCCACAAGGCATACTTCCGCACCCGTGACTTTAACTTTTCGCTGAACGGTCTGGTGGGATTCGACCTCCACGGCAGAACCGTGGGCGTCATCGGCACGGGCAAGATCGGACAGATCTTCATCCGCATCTGCCGTGGATTCGGCATGAACGTGGTGGCATATGACCCCTATCCGCTGAAAGACGCTGACTTTCCCTACGTCTCCCTGGAGGAGCTGCTGCACCAGAGCGACATCATCTCCCTGCACTGTCCGCTGACGGAGCAGTCCCGGCATCTCATCAACGCCGACACCATCGCCCAGATGAAAGACGGCGTATACCTGCTGAACACCTCCCGTGGAATGCTGGTGGAGAGCGAGGCGCTGCTGGATGCGCTGAAAAACGGCAAGATCGCCGGCGCCGGACTGGATGTCTACGAGGAAGAGACCGAATTTTTCTTTGAGGACCGCTCTGAGATGGTAAAGCGGGACACCCTGCTCTCCCTGCTGGTCTCCATGCCCAATGTGGTACTGACCTCACACCAGGCGTTCCTCACCAACGAGGCACTGCACAACATCGCACAAGTCACCCTGGAAAATCTGGATGCGTACTTCCAAGACGGCACGATCCTGAACCAGGTACAATAAAGTTTCTAAGTTTTCGAACACGGTGCGCCGTGTTCCTACATACAGAAAGAAGGATTCACTATGCTGCCAGAAGCAGTCTGCAACCGCATTCACACCAACCATGCCGACGCTGTAGAGACTCTGTCCCGTCTCATCGGATTCCCCAGCGTCGCCGCACCCCAGCCCCAGGATGGCTATCCCTACAGCAAGCCTGCCGCAGATGCCCTGGACTTTATGCTGCACCAGCTGGAAGAACTGGGCATGACCTGCACCAACTATGAATACCACATGGGCGCCGCCGACTGGGACGCATCCCTGCCCCAGCATCTGGGCATCCTGTGCCACCTGGACGTTGTCCCGGCTGTGCCGTCCAACTGGAAGTCCGACCCGTTCACCGCAGAGATCCGGGACGGCAGAATCTACGGCAGAGGTGCTATCGATGACAAGGGACCGGCTGTAGCGGTGCTGTATGCGCTCCGTGCCATCCGGGAATCCGGCATTCCGCTCCGGAAAAACGTCCGGTTCCTGCTGGGCTGCAACGAGGAAAACGGCTCAACCGACCTGGAATACTACATGGCACGCCACGCCATGCCGCCGCAGGTGTTCACCCCGGACGGCAGCTATCCCATCATCCACCTGGAAAAGGGAATGCTCCGGTTACAGTTCACCAAAGCGACCGCCGACCCCATCGCCCGGTTCTCCGCCGGCACTGCGCCAAACGCCGTTCCGGCAGATGCCGCTGTGAGCCTTTCTGCGGCGTTCTGCGGCACAGCAGAACAGGGCAGTCAAATTACCCGCCAAGGAAACGAACTCGCCTACAAGGGCATTGCAGCCCACGCATCCACGCCGGAAAGCGGCGACAACGCCATCACCGGACTGCTGACCTATCTGGGCAGTGACAGCGCCTTTGCCGACTGCCGGGCGCTGGCGGAATTGTTCCCTCACGGCTGCACCGACGGCAGCGGTCTGGGCATTGCCTGCGCCGACACGGAATCCGGCGCACTCACCTGCATTTGCAGTATGCTCCACGTGGAAAACGGAACGCTCACCGGCTGTGTGGACATCCGTTTCCCGGTCTGCACCACCAAGGAGACCGTTCTGGAACAGGTACAGGCTGCCTTTGCCGCAAAGGGATTCCGGTGCGAGGCGCTGATTCAGAGCGATCCGCACCATACCCCGAAAGATTCCCCGTTTGTACAGGACCTGCTGGCGGTCTACGAGGAGCAGACAGGCACACCGGGCGAGTGCATTGCCATCGGCGGCGGCACCTATGTGCATGACATTCCCGGCGGCGTAGCGTTCGGCATGGAATACCCCGGCTGGGATTACCATATGCACGGAGACGACGAGTTCCTGCCGCTGGAACAGCTGGAGGAAAACACCCGGATGATGGCGGCGGCGATCCTGCGAATCTGTGGAGCATAACATCATGGCAAAACGAAACAAACACCGGAAAAAGAACCCGAAATGGCATTACGGCACTGCCGGAGAGATCCCCATTTATGTTCCTTTCCTCGGCGCTGTCGATTTTCTCCTGTTTTTCATTCTGTTTCTGATCGCATTGTACCAGTCTGCCGGCATCCCTGTGTTGATCGGACTGGGGCTGTTCTGCCTGCTGGGACTGGTACTAATCCTCACGGTGAACCAGAAAATCACCTACACGCCGGAAAATTTTACCTACCGGGATATGCTGCGGATCTCTCACACCTATTCCTACAGCCAGATCAAAAAGATCCGGTGCGGCAAAGATGTCACCATCCACGTGGGACACCGCATCATTCTCATTGACCAGATGGCGGGCAATGGAAAAAAATTCGCCCATATTGCAAGGATGCACGCCCCGGATGCCGAGTTTCTCACACCGGAGCAGGCAAAACTGTTCGGCGGAAATGTCTACAATCCCGGTGAATTTGTCTTTTGCTTTATTCTGATCGGCTTGATACCGGTGGCAGCGGCGCTGTTTTTGCTGCACTTAGACCGTGCCGTTTCTCCGAAAGATCTGTACCAGGAAACCTGTACAGTTACGTCCTACCAGTTCACAGAAAATGATGACGGCGACAAGCGGCTGGAACTGGAGCTGCCGGGATACACTGCCGCTTTCTACACCTGGGGAATCGAACCCGATTCGGCAAAAATGGCGCAGATAGAACAGGAAATTGCGGACAAAGTGACATTTATTGTGTCTTTTCCAAAAAGTGACCAGAACAAGAAAGACTTGATTCCGATCATACAGCTGGAATCCGCCGATCATGTTTATCTTTCTCTGGCGAATTATAACCACGACACCTTAAAGGCACGAAACGAACTTATACTCCTCTCAGGCGGTTTCGAAGTACTCTGGCTGCTGTTTGTGCTGACGTTCAGCTATGTGGTGCGCCACGCAGACAAACACCCGAAACTGGTAAGGCTTTTCGTGAAGCCAAGCTATCTCATCGACAAATCTGACATGAAGTAGGTGAACATCCATGACACTGACCCCCAACCTCATCGCCTGCCTTGCCATCGGCGGCGCAGGCATCCTCACTGCCCTGCTCTCCATCCCCTTTTTCCGACGGACAGGAAAGCTCCGGCGGCGCTGCTGCTCCCGGACAGAGGGAACTGTGATACGCTATCACTACCAGCCAAAGCAAAGCGGCGGTCCATCCATTGCCCCGGTGGCAGCGTTTCAGGTGGACGGCGTAAGCTATACCGCCCGCCTCCACTACAGAGGCGTGGCGACCGTTTCCAGATCGGCGCTCCTTTTCCAAAAGGATGCCGACCAAAAGAACTGCATCGCTGTGCGGAACGACATCTTTCACGCCCGGCTGGAACATCATCCCCGGAGCATGGAGGAAATGGCACGGGAGACCTGGCAGCCGGGCAGCAAGCTGCCCGTAGTCTACGACCCGGACGACCCCCGGTGTGCCTACATCGACCACGTGGTATCCAAGGCGAGCGTGGCAGGCATCACGCTGCTGTGCGTCGGCGCAGGGCTGGCGGGACTGGCAATGCTGGGCGCAGGATTGTTTTCATAATCGGTGAAAACGATTTTCCAAGACAGCACTGCACAAGGCTGTTCGGTGTGCTTTGTACAGCGCTGCCCTGATAATTCAGACGTGTAAAAGGCACGTCAGCAAACTCTTATGATAATAGGGAAAATGGGGTATCAAAAATGAAAATGCAAAAGAAAAAGCTGCCGGACAGTATTTCCCGACAGCTGGAAAAATTCGTAAAATTTGTGAAAAAACAATTTTCCAATGCAAAACCAGCACTGGAAAATCTGCGAAACCATCTCAGCACGCTGCAAAAGCAGTCAGCCCGGCAAAAAAACATTCCCATTCCGGCACAGGATGCTCCAACACCTGTTCGAAAACGGCATATGTGCTATGACCGCATGATCCTGGCGGCACTGCTTCTCTTTCTCATTGTGTTTCTGCTGATCTCGCTGATCCGCTGTGCCGCAAAAGGCGGAAAACCCGATGTGCAGGCGGCAAATGCGCCAGTTGTCACCACAGTGGTCACAACGCTCTCACCGGAACAGCTGCAGCAGCGCCATGCGGTCTATCCGTATGCCATTACGGTAGTCGGGGATTCGATTGCCTCCGGTTTTTCCCTGTACGGTGCCATCCCGGAGGAAAACGGACTGGCAAAGGGGTGCGTTGCCATCCGCAACATTCACGATTTCACCTTTGCAGACAGCAGCGGCGCAGAAAAGGATATCCTGGAAGTGCTCCGGGAAAAACAGCCGCCGTACATCTACTTATCCATGGGCATGAACGACATCAATCTGCTCAGTGTAGAGGAATACACCGCGCAGTATGCCGCAGAGATCGAAAAAATCCTGACCATCTGCCCGGACAGCGATATCATCGTTGCCGGGATCACACCCATCCTGCCCTCTTCAGACTTCACCAGCAACGCAAGCATTCAGCAGTATAACGCTGCCCTGGCACAGACGATACAGCAGCTGAACAGAGAGAATGTCGCTTACTTTGACGCATATGCCGTGATAAGCGACCCTGCCTCCGGCGGTCTGGCTGAAATGTACTCTGCCGGAGACGGTGTGCATCTGGGAAATGCCGCCTATCCTGCATTGCTGAATGCGCTCTGTCCTCTGCTGGATGCAATGCCTGTCCCGCCGGCATTTCCGGCGCTGGAACAGCGTCTGACTGAGACCACCGCCGCAGAGACAGCCATTTCCGGCACAGAATAACAATACAACAGAGGATACCGCACAAGGCAAACGCTGCATTGCAGGCGCTGTCGTGCGGTATTTTTCGCTTTACGAACATTTAACGCCATAATTTGTTGCGAATTAACCTTTCTATGGTATACTATTAGCAGAAATCACCATGAAATCTGCATCGCATAGAAAGGATACCACACATGAAAACCGCAAAACAAAAACGATTTGCCGCCATATTCGCCGGGATGCTCTGCATCAGCTGTCTGAGCGCTCCCCTCGCCGTGGATGCGGAATCCGCCGGGACAGCCGGCGAAAACGATTCCATCGCCACGGCAGAGGAACTGCCGCTGAACACCGCAGTTTCCGGGGACATCTCCGCAAAGGGTGACGTGGACTTCTACCAGTTCACCCTGCCGGAGGACGGCTTGCTGCAAGTCAGCATGATCGCCGACTGGGTCTCGGACTTCGGGGACAGCTACCGCATCACGTTCTACGATGCCGACGGCAACGAGATCAGCCAGGATGATTACGTCCACAGCAACACCCAGTTCCCGGCGAACGGCTGGACAGCCGGCGTGTACTATCTTTCCCTCGCCCCCTATTACGCCGACTATCCGCCCGCAAGCACCTATACCCTCACCGCAAACTTCACCCCGAAAAGCCAGTGGGAAAGCGACAGCGCCTATGAGCTGGAACCCAACGACAGTTTCAGCAACGCCAACGCCCTCACCCTTTCCGCACCCTGCCGGGGCGTTTTCCACAACTACCAGGACACGGACTATTACACCTTCACCACCGACCAGCCCGGAAAGCTCTCTGTCACGCTCGGTGACGAGACCCAGAGCAGCGGCTACCTGGGCTGGAGTCTGTTCCTCTACAACGGCGACCGGGAGCAGATCGGCAAAACCGAACTGACACAGGGAACTGCCTCGGTGACGATTCCGGAGCAGGGCTTTGACCCCGGCACATTCTACATCCAGGTCAAGACAAACGCCATGACAAACGGGAACTGGTCCGGTGCGGAACAGTACACCCTCACCGCCGATTTCACCCCGACCGACAGCACCTATGAGAGCGAACCCAACGACAGCACTTCCCGTGCGGATGTCATGCTGCCCAACACGCCCGTTTCGGGAAAGCTTTCCGACGAATCGGACGTGGATTACTACAAGGTCACCCTGGACAGCGCCGCACAGTTTTCCCTGTGCCTGGAACACGCCCTGCCGGACGATCTGAGCAGCAGCGGCACGCCCTGGACGGTGACCTGTTATCCCTTTGACGAGAAAACCGGAACGCTCCGGGAGGACAAGGCAGTCACCCTGGATGCGGCGCTGGGCAAGACCAAAACGGAAAGCGAGACCGTTCTGGTGCGTGGCGGCACGTATTATGTGGAAGTCCGGCACAAGGGCATCGGCGGCTTTTCCGACCTGGAATACACGCTGACCATGCAGGCGGAGATGCTGACCTATACCAAAGGCGATGCCAACGCCGATGGAAGTATCGACTCCACGGACGTTTTCGAGATGATGTACTCCTGTGCGAAAAAGGCTGTGGGCAGAACGGACGACCTGCTGGAGGGCGCAAACTTCCTGGCGGCGGACATCGACGAAAACGACACGCTGGACTCCACCGACATTTTCTACGAGATGCTCTATATCGCCAGCAAGGGCGCAGGCGTGCCGGTAGACTGGGATTCCATCGTGAAGTAGGCTTTTGGGGCAAAATCGCCCTGTTTCTCATTTGTGAATAATTGACAAAAAAAAAAAAAAAACAGTGTATTTTTTTACGAAATACGCCGTTTTTTAGTGAAATGCAGAAAAATCGGAGACAAATTATTGCGGAACCGCTCAAATTATGCTATAATAGGAGTATCATCTAAGAAAGGGGTTGCGTAAAATGAAGCAATCAAGCAAAAAGCTGCTGGCGCTTATGACCGCCGGTATGCTCTGCGCAGGAAGTCTGGGAGCGCTCCCGGCATTCGCAGAGACCGAGGGAGAGACCGGCGAAAACGACACCATCGAAACCGCTGAGGCGATTGATGTCAACACAGAGGTAACGGGAAATTTGAGTTCTGATAACGATGTAGACTGTTACCGCTTAGATTTAGCGGAGGACAGCTTATGGGAATTGAGTTTCCATCATAAAGATATCAGCGACAGCAATGTTTTTTGGAAATATTCTATTGCAGATTCTGAGGGTACTGTTCTTAAAACATGGGAAAGCAGAGGAAATGAAGTAAATCTCAAATCAAATAAAATGGGATTTGCAAAGGGTATCTACTATATTATCGTTGAATCGGATTGGTATTCTGAGGTCAATTACACTTTAAGTGTAAATTCAACTACAACTGGTGCTTTTGAAACGGAAAATAATGACTCTCTGGAAAATGCCAGTGTGCTGCCCTTAAATACGCCTTGTACTGGTAATCTCTATAGAGACGAGGATATCGACTATTATCAAGTCAACCTGGAGGAAGACAGCTTATTGGAAATAAGTTTCCAACATAGAGATATCAGCGACAGCAATGTTTTTTGGAAATATTCTATTGCAGATTCTGAGGGTACTGTTCTTAAAACATGGGAAAGCAGAGGAAGTGAAGTAAATCTCAAAACAAACAAAATGGGATTTGCAAAGGGTACTTACTATATTATCGTTGAACCGTTCTGGAAAGACAGTACTAACTATACGCTGACTGTAAATTCTGTTACAACTGGTACTTTTGAAACTGAAAATAACGATTCTCTGAAAAATGCCAGTGTACTGCCCTTAAATACACCTTGCACTGGCAATCTCTATAGAGATGAAGATGTTGACTATTATCAAGTCAACTTAGAAGAAGACAGCTTATTGGAAATAAATTTCCAACATAAAGACAACAGCGATAGTAATGTTTTTTGGAAATATTCTATTGCAGATTCTGAGGGTACTGTTCTTAAAACATGGGAAAGCAGAGGAAGTGAAGTAAATCTCAAAACAAACAAAATGGGATTTGCAAAAGATACCTACTATATTATCGTTGAATCGGATTGGAAAGATGATATTAACTACACACTAACTGTAAATGCTGATACAACTGGTACTTTTGAAACCGAAAAAAATGATACAATCGAAACTGCAAATGCAATTTCTGTAGCAACTGATTATATTGGAAATCTTTACAGTAAAAATGACGTTGACTATTATACATTTACATTGAACAATACAAGTGACGTATCCATTAAATTTCAGCATAGAGATATAAGCGACAGCAATGTCTTTTGGGATTGTACTGTAATCAATGAAAATAATACTGAGATGATTAAGCTGTCCTCAAAGGGTTCAGATGTAAACAACAATTCAGATACTGTAAGATTAAGTGCTGGAACATACTATGTCAAGGTGAATGGTGTATGGAATTCCGACGCCAACTACACCCTCACCGTCAACGCCAAGGAAATCACCTACACCAAAGGCGATGCCAACGCCGACGGAAGTATCGACTCCACGGACGTTTTCGAGATGATGTACTCCTGTGCGAAAAAGGCTGTGGGCAGAACCGATGACTTGCTGGAGGGTGAAAACTTCCTGGCGGCGGACATCGACGAAAACGGCACGCTGGACTCCACCGACATCTTCTACGAGATGCTCTACATCGCCAGCAAGGGCGCAGGTGTCCCGGTAGACTGGGATTCCATCGTAAAATAACTCCATATCTCAAAAACAAACGGCTGTAAGCTGCCTTTCCGGGCGGCTCACAGCCGTTTTTGTTATCCTGTTAAGCCGGGCTGCCTTACTGCTTTGCAGCCATGCCCAGCTGAATTGCCTTGAGGTTCGCCTCGATCAGATGCGCACGTTTCGGCGGAATGCACTTTTCCATTGCCTTTTTCACGGTGTCCAGGTCAAACAGGCTGGTCTCCGCCAGCATTCTGCCCAGCAGCACCATGTTTGCCGCACCGTTCAGTCCGGCATCTGTCGCCATATCCGTTGCCGGCAGCGAGATCGCCGTGATATCCGTTCTCTCGCAGGTCTCCTCCACGATGGAGTTGTCGAACAGCACCAGACCGCCCGGTTTGACTGCATCAATGAACTTCTTATAGGACGGACCGTTCATGGCGATGAGGTAGTCCGGGGTGGTGACGACCGGAGAGCCGATGGGTTCATCCGAGATGCAGACGGAGCAGTTTGCCGTGCCGCCACGCATTTCCGGACCGTAGGACGGCAGCCAGCTCAGTTCCTTGCCTGCCATCAGACCGCAGTATGCCAGGATCTTTCCGGCAAACAGGATGCCCTGTCCGCCGAAGCCTGCTAAAATAATTTCTGTTGTCATGCCTTTGCGCCCTCCTCTGCGGTAACATCCTTATATACGCCCAGCGGATAGTAAGGGATCATCTTGTCCTTGACGAACTGCATGGACTCTGTGGGAGACATACCCCAGTTGGTCGGACAAGTGGACAGCACCTCGATGATGGACAAGCCACGCTTTTCCTTTTCATTCTCGAACGCCTTGCGGATCGCCTTCTTTGCCTCACGGATGTGCGGCACGCTGTCGATGGCAACACGCTGTGCCAGCGCCGTACCGCTGAGAGTCGCCATCATCTCGCAGATGCGGATGGGATAGCCGGCAGTCTCTACGTTTCTGCCGAACGGCGTGGTCTGTGTCACCTGTCCCGGCAGGGTGGTGGGCGCCATCTGACCGCCGGTCATGCCGTAGGTCGTGTTGTTGATAAAGATGACCACGATGTTTTCCCCACGTGTGCCGACATGGACGGTCTCAGCCGTACCGATGGCAGCCAGGTCGCCGTCGCCCTGATAGGAAAAGACGAACTTGTCCGGGTTCACACGCTTTGCACCGGTAGCCACTGCCGGCGCTCTGCCGTGGGGCGCCTCAATGACGTCGCAGCCGAAATAGTTATAGGACATAACGGAACATCCTACCGGAACCACACCGATGGTGTCACCCTCAATGCCCATTTCATCAATGACTTCGCAGACCAGACGGTGTACGATACCGTGTCCGCAGCCCGGGCAGAAGTGTGTGGACACATCCAGCAGGGACTTGGGATGATCGAATACAACAGCCATTATTCTGCACCTCCTGCCAATTTTTCAATCTCCGCCAATACTTCTGCCGGAGTCGGGATCACGCCGCCGGTTCTGCCGAAGAACGACACCGGCAGACGGCATTCTGTTGCCAGACGAACGTCGTCGATCATCTGACCCATAGACATTTCCACATCCAGGATGTGGGATGCGTGCTTAGTTGCCTCGCACAGTTCCTTTTTCGGGAACGGCCACAGGGTCTTGGGACGGAACAGTCCTGCCTTGATACCCTTGCGACGTGCGGCAGTCACTGCGGACTTGGACACACGTGCCGATGCGCCGTATGCGGTAACCACAATCTCTGCGTCCTCACAGCAGTACAGCTCTGCGTCTGTCTCGGTCTCTTCGATGACGGCATAGCGCTTGAAACGCTCCTTGACCTTTGCCTCCAGCAGCGGCGCATCCAGGTACAGGGAGTTGATGATGTGGTGTTCCCGTTGGTTTTTGTGACCGCAGGCAGCCCAGTCGGACTTGTCCGGCAGTGTGGTGCGGGGTTCCGGGAATGTGACCGGCTCCATCATCTGACCCAGCAGACCGTCTGCCAGGATCATTGCCGGCATACGGTACTGATCCGCTTTGTCGAAAGCCAGTGTTACGGTGTCCACCATCTCCTGGACGGAACATGGCGCATACACCAGAATATGAAAATCACCGTGTCCCATGGCGTGGGTCGCCTGATTATAGTCAGACTGCGCCGGCTGGATGGAACCCAGTCCCGGACCGCCACGCTGTACGTTGATGATGAGTCCCGGCAGGTCGGAACCTGCCATGTAGGAGATGCCCTCTGCCTTCAGCGAAACGCCGGGCGAAGAGGAGGATGTCATGGCACGAACGCCGGTGGATGCAGCGCCCAGCACCATGTTGATGGCTGCGATCTCCGACTCTGCCTGCAAAAAGACACCGCCGGATTTTTCCATGCGCTTTGCCATATACGCAGACAGCTCGGTCTGCGGTGTGATCGGATAGCCAAAGAAACACTTACAGCCGGCACGGATCGCCGCTTCTGCCAATGCCTCGTTGCCCTTCATCAGACTTCTTTCCATTGGTTATTGACCTTCTTTCACTTTTGAATTGAAATTGCACAATCCGGACACATCATCGCACACATCGCACAGCTGATGCACGCATCCTGGTCGGTACATACTGCGGTGAAATATCCCTTTTCATTCCGGTGTTCTTTTTGCAGGGCAACGATCTGCTTGGGACAGACTGTCACGCAGAGACCGCACCCTTTACAGCGTTCAAAACGAACCTGCATTTTCTCCATATTCCTCACTCCTTTCTGCGTGCGTTTTATTCTACAAAACACTTATAAAATAAGGCGTTGTAAATCAAGATTGTATAAAATGGTATTGTAGGGGCGAGCGATGTTCGCCTGTTGATGCGTTTCCGAATATCCCGGGCGAACAATGTTCGCCCCTACGGTGAAATAAGCGCTTTTTGCCGGGATATCAATGCAGGCGAACAGAGAGGATTGCACTCTTCATTCGCCCGACGACCTTAGTTCACTCCTCCCACACCGGCTTGACAAACACATCCACCGGCAGTCCGTTTGCGACTGAAACGTCCAGATCCCGCCGATAGGTGGTGTAGACCAGGGGCAGCTTTGCCTGCGCTGCGATCTCTTCCGCATACGGCACTGCCTGCAAAACGGTGTCTGCCGTGGTCTCTTTTCCCAGGTTGGAGTTGTTCACGATCCCGGTGTGGCGCATCCGGGAGACCGCCTCGATCTCGTACATCAGTTTCAGGGTCTCTCCGGGTTCTTCCGTGAGATAGCGGTAGCGGTTCACCACATACCACAGATCCAGCTGATCCGGCGCATAGGCGGAAAAGCCCTCTGCATACCGTCCCAGACCGATGGCGCCGGCATCATCGCCGCCCACGTCTACGATCAGATACCCCGGCTCATACGCCATGCGCTCCATGTCAAATGAAATCGCCGGAATGTCCAGGCTGGTGTTGGCATACATGGATGCCGCCAGCGTCACCCCACGTTCTTCAAACAGTTTCGCAAAATCGGCGGTGCGGAAGTAGGGGTTGACAATGTCAAAGTCCACGATCGTCACCTTTTCTCCGGCATCTGCCAGCTGTAGGGCGAGGTTCACCGCCAGGTTGGTTTTTCCCGAACCGTAATGTCCGGTGATAATGGTAATTTTCTTCATAGATGCTCCTTTCCGCAAGCTTTCCTGCGAATCTGTTTAATTTTTATTATAGCATATTTCATGAAAAAATGCAACAGAAAATCCTGGATTTTTATACAAATCACTTTACGAGATAAAGAGATATCATGGTGTGTGACAAAGAAAACCTGACAGAAAAATAGTTTCTACGAAAGTCTATTGTCGCTCATCATGTCCCCCTTGAAAAGGGGGATGTCCCACAGGGACAGGGGGATTAATCCCTTCATAAAAAAATACCGCATCCCCTTGCAGAATGCGGTATGTGTTTTTCACAGCAGCTTTAGCAGACAATTATACCCGTGTCAGTCTGCCTTCCCGGCAGTCCAGTTCTGCCAGCTGTTTCATAACACAGTGCATTTTCTTTCCGGTGACATTCCGGGGCAGCTCTGTGACAAAGCGGTAATAGTGCGGCCGCTTATAGTTGGCGAGCAGCGGACTCTCCTTGCAGTAGCGCTCCAGCTGCTGTGCCGTCAGAGACGGGTCTGACGGGATGATATACGCCGTCACGATCTCCCCACGTTTCACATCCGGCGCTGCCGTAACGATGCAGTCTGCCACGCCGGGGTGCAGGTTCAGCACCTCTTCCACCTCTACCGGGTAGATGTTTTCGCCGCCGGAGATAATCATATCATCCTTTCTGCCCACGATCCGGAGAAAATGGTTCTCGTCCCATGTTCCCAGGTCGTTGGTGTAGAAAAAGCCATCGTGAAACCGCCGTTTCGTCTCCTCCGGATTGCCGAAATAAAACGCCGCCGACTTGGCATCCGAGCGAATGATAACTTCGCCCACTTCATTGCCGTCCCGTGCCGCCAGATCGTCCGGCGATGCGGTGTGGTCGTCATAGACCCGGATCACACGGACATCATCATCCACACAGGAACGTCCGGCACTGCCTGCCTTTTCCGGCAGATCGTCCGGCCGCAGGAACGTGTTCCAGAACGTTTCCGTTGTGCCGTAGCCGTTGAAGATCCGCTGTGTCAGAATCTTCTGATACCGGATACAGTCCGCACGTTCCAGCGGACTGCCCATGGTCACGATGCCGTGCAGGCTGCTCAGGTCTCTGGGATGGTTCTGCTGCTCTTCCGCCAGCAGTTCCAGCACATTGGGAACGCCGATGATAAAGGTCAGCCCGTACTTTTCCACTGCATCCAGGGTCTGCGCCGCCTGGAACTTCCGCTGGATGACCACTGTGCCGCCGGCATACAGTGTAGGCGTAATGCCGCCGGAGTGGAGTCCGCCACGGTGAAACCACGGGGTGGTGTTCATGGAGACATCGGCAAAGGAAAAGGGAAAATGAATCATTACATCGTGAGCAGAAAGCACCTCATTGATACTGGTGAGGCAGACGCTCTTCTGTCTGCCCGTTGTGCCGGAGGTGAAAAGCCGCAGAGTCTCATCGTAAATGGAGAGTTCCCAGGAGAGCGCCGGGTCGTCTGTGGGACAGTCTGCCACAAAACCGGTGTAGCTGTGCGGCGCTGTTTCCTCGGTAGTCAGCAGAATCTGGGGCGCAGAACCGGTTCTGGTCAGCGCCAGGTCTACTTCTGCCTGGACCTCCGGCTCAGACAGGAACACCTTCGGATGGCTGTTGTCCAGGCAGTCAGCGATCTCCTTGGCAGAGAGCCGGAAGTTCACCGGACAGAACACCAGCCCCGTCTTGTGGCACGCCAGATAGGCGAACACAAACTCCGGGCAGTTGTGGAGCTGTACCATGACAACGTCACCTTTCCGGAGTCCGGCACGGAGCAGTCCGTGGGCGAAACGGTTCGCCTCCGCATTCAGCTGGGTATAGTTCCAGACCCTGCCGCTTTCCAGATCTGCCAGCGCCCGTCTGCTGCCAAACCGAGCCACGTTCCGCAGAAAGCCATTGCGCCAGGTATAGCCGTCCTCAAACTTTCCCCGGAACGCCTCCATGGCACGCTGTTTCTCGTCCAGGATACGGGTCTTTCTGACCTGCTGCAAAAAGCTTTCCAGATGTGCTACAGCCTTTTCCAGTCCGGCTGTTCCCTCGCTGTTTTCCGCTGCCAGCACCATCTGTTCCATCTCCCGGAGCGCCGCCATCTCGTGCTGTTTCACGCTGTCAGTTCTCCGGGTACGATTGCCGGCATATGCCGCCTTTTCCTTGGTCTCTCTGCGATACATGGTGCTGCCTCCTCAGAATGTGAAATATGCTGTGCCGTAGCTAAGTCCGCCACCAAAGCCGGAAAGCATCACGCTTTCTCCACGTTTGACAGCGCCGCTGCGCACGCAGTCATCCAAGGCAATGGCAATGGATGCTGCGGAAGTGTTGCCGTATTTTGAAATGTCCAGGAAAAACTTTTCCATGGGTTCTTTCAGCTGCTTGGCTGCCGCCTGGAGGATCCGGGCGTTTGCCTGGTGACAGATGTAGTGTTCCGGATAGCCGCCCACCTGATCCGCCACACGGCGAATGCTGCCGGACAGTGCCTGCACTGCAAAGCTGTACACGGCTCTGCCCTCCATCTTCACCTGCTGTTCCGGCTGTTCCGGCAGAGATGCGGCAAAGGGGTTGGTGTTGTGATAAAACTTCGGGCAGTACAGCACCTCGGTGTTGCCGTCTGCACCGCAGTCAAAGGCATAGCGGCTGTTTTCATCCAGGGTGATGACTGCCGCACCTGCGCCGTCGCCGAACAGCACGCAGGTATTCCGGTCTGCAAAGTTGGTGACACGGCTCAGCAGTTCGCTTGCCACAACCAGGGCGTATTTCTTTTCCGGCATGGTGCAGAGCAGCGACCGTGCCGTGTGCATGGCATACAGAAAACCGGTGCAGGCGGCGCAGATGTCAAAGGCAAAGATCTGTTCCGTGAGACCCAGGCTCTTCTGGAGCAGGCACGCCTGTGACGGCACGATGTTGTCCGGTGTAATGGTGGCGCAGATCACAACGCCGATCTCTTCCCTGGGGATGCCAGCCATTGCGATCGCCTTTTCGGCAGCCTCTGTGCCGAGAGACAGGTTGGTCTCCTGGTCGGCAAAGTGCCGCTCGGAGATGCCGGTACGGGTGGAGATCCACTCGTCGCTGGTCTCCACGATGGTTGCCATATCGTCGTTGGTCACGGTGCGTGTCGGAACGCTGCTGCCTGTGCCGCAAATGCGGATACCGATGTTCTGTGTGATGTTCATGTAGGGGTTCCTCACTTTCCTTGGCGCTTTTCGCCTTGCTTCTTGCACCATTTAGTATACCCCTTTTTTCAGATAGAATCCACCTACTCCCGTGCAGAACCACTCTACCCATTTGAGAATTTTCGATTCTCTGACAAAAAAAGGCACAGTGCCGCAATACGGAAACGATTTCATCACGATACATCTGAAATCCATTTCACGATTGCAGTACTGTGCCTTTCGCACCTGTTTTATTTTTTCCTTGGGAACGGATACGGGATGAGCCACTGATGCCTTGCAGAGCAGCGCCAGAAATAGCACAGCAGCACCGGCAGTTCCAGCACGCCGGCAAGGGCGAAGATCACGCCGCCTCCGGAGATCCCGGAAAATGTCACGAAAACGGACAGCGCCGCACCCCAGACGATGCCGGAAATGGCAATGAAGATCCACGCCCGTGGCCACCAGAGACTGGCAAAAATGAGGAACACCACAAAGGATGCTGTCACCGCATAGCACATCACTCTGCCGTCCCACAGGTCGGCGATGCCCGGCGCAATGTACTGGAACAGGCAGACGATCAGAATTGCCACCAGCCACACCCCGGCAATGGAGAGTAGAGTGATGAAAAAGTGCCTCCAGCAGAATCTACCGTCAGTAGAATCCCCCGGTTTTGCGCTCTTTTCCGGTTCTTCTGACTCTACCGGCTGCTGCGGCTGTTCCTGCGGCGGATAAATCAGATCATCCACCGATACCCCAAAGATCTCTGCCAGCTGCACCATGGTCGGCACATCGGGAATGCCGTCGCCACGCTCCCATTTTGAAATGCTTTTATCAGAATAATTGATCTTTTCGGAAAGATCAAGTTGTGTCATACCCAGTTGTTTGCGATACCGGGAGATGTTCCCGGCGATGGTCTTTCTCATGCTTTCATCTGTCATTCTATCGAACTCCTTCCCCAGATGATTTTCTCTATAATCATAGTTATTATAACACAAGAAAACCGCTTTTTGGTGAAATTCCTATGAATGTTCCTGCCATAAAAAAGTTACTTGACAACTGCCGGAAAGGGTGGTATACTAGAGACAGCTTCAGGGTACTGTGTAATTCAGAACCGGCAGTGAACGGCGTTTTTGCCGCAGTCTGCGAACCAGTTTCGAAAACTGGCTGATTCGGTGCAATTCCGAAACCGACGGTATAGTCCGGATGAGAGAAGCCACGCAAAATCAATTTTACGTGTTTCCCCCAGAATCCAGAATCATAACGGCATCTTTCCAAGCCGTTTTTCCTGCCCTGTTGTGCATTTGCAGAACAGGGCATTTTTTGGAGGTGTTTTCATGACAGAGCATTCTTTTTATATGGAACGTGCCATTCAGCTGGCACGGCGTGGCACAGGGTTCACCAACCCCAATCCCCTGGTGGGTGCGGTGATCGTCAAAGACCACCGCATCATCGGTGAGGGCTGGCACGCCAGATACGGCGATCTCCACGCAGAACGAAACGCCTTGAAGCACTGCATCGAAGACCCTGCCGGTGCGGATATCTACGTCACCCTGGAGCCATGCTGCCACCACGGCAAGCAGCCGCCATGCACTGAGGCACTGGTGGAAAGCGGCATTCGCCGGGTGTACATCGGCTCCCGTGATCCGAACCCTCTGGTCTCCGGAAAAGGTGTGACGTTTCTCCGGGAACATGGCATTGAGGTTTTCCCGGACTTTCTCCGGGGAAAGTGCGACCAGCTGAACCCCATCTTTTTCCGGTACATCACCACGAAGATGCCCTACACCATTTTGAAGTACGCCATGACCGCAGACGGCAAGATCGCCTGCGCCGGCGGTGCGTCCAAGTGGGTGACGGGTGAGGCTGCCCGGAATCACGTCCAGCAGACGAGAAAGCGTGTGGCTGCCATCTGCGTGGGCATCGGCACTGTTCTGGCAGATGACCCCATGCTCACCTGCCGCTGTGAGAATCCGTCTCAGCCGGTACGTGTGGTACTGGACACCCGGCTGCGCATTCCCATGGAGAGCAAGCTGGTACAGACTGCCGGCGAAGTTCCGGTCATCGTCTTTTGCCACGCCCCGGACAAGGAAAAAAAGGCAGCCCTGGAACAAAAAGGTGTCACTGTTCTGGAGGCGGAACTGCTGCACCAGACAGACCTGGAATCGCTCCTCGCCCGATACGAAAATCTTCCCGTGCCGAAAGAGCATCTGCACGGCAGACACATTTCCCTGCGGAACTGCCTGGAACAGCTGGGACAGCGTGGACTGGACAGCATTCTGATCGAAGGCGGCGCATCCATCCATGCGGCGGCATTACAGGAGGGCTGCTGTGACCTGGTGCAGGTCTATGTCGCACCGAAACTGTTCGGCGGAGACGGTCTGTCCCCCATCGGCGGCATGGGCATCACCACCCCGGACCAAGCAGTCCTTCTGTCTGCACCCACGGTGACACGGCTGGGGCAGGATCTGCTGCTGGAATACACCCGAAAGGAGTCATGCTGATGTTTACCGGAATCGTAGAAGAAATGGGAACGGTGCGGCGGCTGAACCAGGCACCGAACCGGTGCGAGCTGGAACTGACTGCGTCCAAAGTGCTGGAAGGCACTGCCATCGGCGACAGCATCGCTGTGAACGGCGTTTGTCTGACTGTGGTTCGCATGGGCGAAGACCACTTCACGGCGGATGTCATGCCGGAAACCCTGCGACGGAGCAATCTGGGGCAGCTGAAAACCGGCTCGAAAGTGAATCTGGAACGTGCCATGGCGGCAGACGGCAGATTCGGTGGGCACATTGTTGCCGGACACATTGACGGCACGGGAACAATTCGTTCCATGCAGCCGGAGGGAAACGCAGTGCTGGTGACGATCAGTGCCGCACCGGAACTACTCCGGTATGTGGTGGAAAAAGGCTCCATTGCCATTGACGGCATCAGCCTGACGGTGGCAAAGGTTTCCCACACGGATTTCACCGTGAGCCTGATTCCTCACACCGGTGAGGAAACCACCCTGCTGAAACACCGTCCCGGTGAGGTGGTCAATCTGGAAACGGACATCATCGGGAAGTATGTGGAAAAGCTGATGCAGCCGAAAAGCGGCGGTGTCACTATGGAACTGCTGCAACAGAACGGATTCTTTTAAGGCAACAAAATTAAAGCAACAAAATGAGCCATAACCTACACAACCAAGGAGGTCATTTCTATGGCAATTACATATAACACCATTGAAGAGGCACTGCAGGATCTGCGGAACGGCAAGTGCATTCTGGTGACAGACGATCCGGATCGGGAAAACGAGGGCGACCTCATCTGCGCCGGACAGTTCGCCACCACGGAAAACGTCAACCTCATGGCAAGCGCCGCAAAGGGACTGATCTGTATGCCCATGAGCCATGACAACATTGTCCGGCTGGGACTGACCCAGATGGTTTCCCACAACACGGACAACCACGAAACGGCGTTCACCGTTTCCATCGACCACATCGACACCACTACCGGCATTTCTGCGGTAGAGCGTGGTCTGACGGCACGCATGGCAGCAGACCCGGCGGCGCATCCCGGCGATTTCCGCCGTCCGGGACATATGTTCCCGCTGGAGGCAAAGCCCGGCGGCGTTCTGGAACGGAACGGTCACACCGAGGCTACGGTAGACCTGCTCCGTCTTGCCGGACTGACCCAGGTGGGTCTCTGCTGTGAGATCATGGACGACGACGGCACCATGATGCGTGGGGAAAAGCTGGCGGACTTTGCAAAACAGCACGGTCTGTCCTTTATCACCATCCGGGAACTCCAGCACTACCGCCGCAATCACGACAACTTTGTGGAAGAAGTGGCACGGGCAGAGCTGCCCACCGTCCACGGGCATTTCCAGATGTTCGGTTTCCGCAACACTATCAACGGCGACGAACACGTTGCCCTGGTCATGGGCGATGTGTCGGACGGCAAGCCGGTATTGTGCCGGGTTCACTCCGAGTGTCTGACCGGCGATGTGTTCGGCTCCTGCCGGTGCGACTGCGGCGAACAGCTCAATCGTGCGCTGGACATGATAAACGCAGAGGGCAGAGGCGTTCTGGTCTATCTGCGCCAGGAGGGCAGAGGCATCGGTCTGCTGAACAAGATCCGGGCGTACAAGTTACAGGAGGATGGTCTGGACACCGTAGAGGCAAACATCAAGCTGGGCTTTGCGCCGGATCTCCGGGATTACAGCGTAGGTGCGCAGATTCTGAAGCATCTGGGCGTGACTTCCCTGCGGCTCATGACCAACAATCCGGAAAAGATCGCAGAACTGGGCGAATACGGACTGGAAGTTGCCGAGCGTGTTCCCATTGACATTCCGGAAAAGCCGGAGAACCTGCGGTATCTCAAGACCAAGCAGTTCAAGATGGGACATTATCTGCATTTCTGAGAAAAGCACAAAAAACTCTAGGAGGTACAATATCATGAAAACACTGGAAGGTATGTATGACGGCAAGGGACTGAAAATTGCCATTGTGGCATCCCGTTTCAACGAATTCATCACCACCAAGCTGGTAGGCGGCGCTGAGGACTGCCTGCTGCGCCACGGCACAGACGGCGACGACATCACCCTGGCATGGGTACCGGGCGCATTTGAAATTCCGCTGGCTGCCAAAAAGCTGGCATTCTCCGGCAAGTATGACGCCATCATCTGCGTCGGCGCAGTCATCCGTGGCTCTACGAGCCACTATGATTATGTTTGCGCTGAGGTCTCCAAGGGCATTGCACAGGTGGGTCTGGAATCCGGTCTGCCGGTACTGTTCGGCGTACTGACCACCGACACCATCGAACAGGCGATCGAGCGTGCCGGCACAAAGGCAGGCAACAAGGGCTATGACTGCGCTATGTCTGCACTGGAAATGGTCAGCCTGTTCAAGAACGCCTGAAAAACAAGACACTTTCCGCATGGTTGAAACCTGCAAATCTGAAATTCCCGTAAAGTGAGTGATTTTATGAAAAATTTCATTTTCTTTGACATTGACGGCACGATCATCTCCGAGGACGGCTATCTGCCGGAATCCGCAGTCCGTGCCATCCAGGCAGCCCGGAAAAAGGGCAACGCCACCCTCATCAACACCGGACGCACCGCCATGAACGTAGACCCGTTTCTCCGGGAGATCGGCTTTGACGGCTACATTTACGGCTGCGGCACAGAACTGGAATATGACGGAAAGGTCCTGTTCCACGAAAAGCAGACCCCGGCACGCAGCCGTGAAATGGTAGAACTGGTGCGCCGCACCAACGTTGCCGTTCTGTATGAGCGGAGCGACGCCATATTCATCGACCGCAAGGCGAGAACGCTGCCGAACCTGCAAAAGCTGCTGGAGCTCTACGAAAGCAAGCAGCTGCCGTTCGCCGATGTGCCGGAGGATGGGGACTGGTACACGGACAAGTTTGTCATCTGGTATGACGGCGAAAGCGATTTGGAGGGTTTCCAGGCAGGTCTGACGGGAAAGTTTGACTATATCGACCGTGGAAACGGTTTTGCTGAAATGGTGCCCTGCGGCTGTTCCAAAGCCACCGGCATGGAAAAGATGATGCAGCTGCTGGGTGCAGACCGCTCTCATGTTTTCGCCGTGGGCGACAGTCTGAACGATCGTCCCATGCTGGAGGCTGCCGGAACGGGCATCGCCATGGGCGACAGTCCCATGCTGCACCCCTATGCGGACTACATCACCGCAAACCTTGCTGACGACGGCTTGGAAAAGGCGCTGGCACACTTCGACTTGATCTAAGGTTATATCCCCAAAAGCAAACTCCCGCAGTTTCAGAAATCCTTGAAACTGCGGGAGTTTTTTATCGTATCACAATATTTTCAAATCATTCAGCGCTTTCCTGCTTTGCAGCATCCCGATCCATGCGGATGGCTTTCAGCACGATGGCGCATTCCAGACGCTTTTTCTCGATCTCACAGGACAGCTTGTATGCCTTGTGGACATCGCCGCTGTACTGGTAGTTGTTCGCATTACAGCCGCCGCTGCAGTAGAATCTTGCCCAGCAGTTCCGGCAGTCCGGCTTGCTGTAGATATGGGTCTTGGCGAAGTCGGACTTCATTTCACGGTTGAATGTGCCGTCGTCCACGTTGCCCATCTTATAATCTGCCTCGCCGACAAACTGGTGACATGGGTAGATATCGCCGTCCGGTGTAATTGCCACATACTCGTTGCCGCAGCCGCAGCCCCGGAGACGCTTAATGGCGCAGGGTCCCTGATCCAGGTCCAGCATGAAGTGGAAGAAGTTGAACTTCTTGCCGGTTGCCTCATAGTCCAGGATCTTCTGCATCAGCCGTTCGTACTCCTCAAAGATACGGGGCAGGTCTGCCTCGGTGATGGCATAGGGTTCCTTCGGGTCAGCGATAACCGGCTCTACAGAGATCTGGTCGAAACCGGCATCCAGCAGTGCAAAGACGTCGTCAGAGAAGTCAAGGTTATACTTGGTGTATGTGCCACGGACGTAGTATTCCTTTTCACCACGCTGGTCTACCAGCTTTTTGTACATGGGGACGATTCTGTCATACGAACCCTTGCCGTCCACACGGGGACGCATCCGGTCGTTGACATCCTTTCTGCCGTCGATGGACAGAACCACGTTGGACATCTCCCGGTTGATGAAGTCGATCTTGTCATCGGTGAGAAGCATACCGTTTGTGGTGATGGTGAACCGGAACTTCTTGTTGTAGACCGGTTCCTGAGAACGGGCGTATTCCACGATTTTCTTGACGGTCTCGAAGTTCATCAGCGGTTCGCCGCCGAAGAAGTCCATTTCCAGATTCACACGATCCCCGGAATTTTTCAGCAGGAAATCCACTGCCTTTTTGCCGGTCTCATAGGACATCAGCTTTCTGCCCTCGCCGAAGTCGCCGGTAGAGGCAAAACAGTACTGACAGCGCAGGTTGCAGTCGTGGGCGATGTTCAGACACATCGCCTTGATAGGAGATGCCACAGCGAAGTTGGCATATTTTTCGTAGTCATCCGGGGAGAAGAGGATGCCCTCGTCATATGCCTCCAGGATCTCGGCATAGCAGGAACGGATCTCTTCCGGGTCATAGAACCGGGAAAGCTTTGTCACGACCTCTTCCGGACATTCCGGTGCAAAAGGCGGTGCGATATTGTCCAGCATATCATAGGTCAGCTCGTCCACCACATGAACGCCGCCGCTGTTTACGTCCAATACCACATTATAGTCGCCCAATTTATACTTATGAATCATAATTCTGTTTCCTCTTTCCAGCTGCATGGGGAAAAGCAGCATAACTCTTATAAATGCGAAAAAAGGGACATCGAACTGTCCCTTTTTTCTACCGGTTGCAGACTTGCGTTAAGCGGTTCAAAAACCACTTAGTGTTCGCACTTCTGGTTCGCTACTGTGCAGGAAGTCTTGCAAGCAGACTGACAGGAAGCCTGACACTTGCCGCAGCCGCCCTTTGCAGCAGAAGCCTTCAGGTTTGCTGCATTGATGGTCTTGATGTGCTTCATTCGAAACCCTCCCCCAAAAAAAGTTTAACTACATTATATCACAAAATCACCGGATTTTCAAGCGTTCCATGCAAAATAGGAAAAAAGTTTACATCTTGCAAAAGAACCCTCCGGCTATCTGGGCGGTTTCCGATGGGGTGCATTGACGCCGGAAATCCCACCCCAGACACCGCCGCCGCAGAGACACAACAGCCGCACCGGACTGCCGGCAGTATGCAGCCAGACCAGGCTCGCCAGCGTCAGCACTGCCCACAGGAAGAGTCCGCAGAACAGTCCGCAGCGCCAGCCTTTCCGGCGGCGGCGGAATCCGGCAAAGCGACCCATGCCGTACCCGGAAAACACCAGCGTTATCCCTGCCATAAGACGCAGCATCCACTCCGGCGCATCGGCGAAAAGCATCATCGCCGCCAGGATGCTCAGTACGCCGGTCAGAATCCCCAGCCCCACCGGCAGCGCCGCCAGCAAATACCAGCCGCCGGATACCCAAAGGCTTTTCCGGGACTGGGGTCGTGTGGTTTCCATGGGCTGCACCTCCGTTAAACACTGTTATCCCAGCATATGCAGCACCCGCCAGTGATAGAACGCAAAAACGGACTGTACGAATACAGCCCGTTCTTTTGCGAAAATGTACTAGGGCAACACCGCACAAAGCCCGCCCGACGGCTTTGCACGCAATCTGCTTGCTGATTTTTCGTCATATTGCCCAGAAATTCCTTGCCATACGACAGTATGCCTGCGAAATTTCTATGCAATCTGCCGAAAAATCCGGCTTCGCATCTTACGCACAAGCTTTGTGCGGTGTTGCCCTAGGATTCTTAGTCCTTCAGCATACCCTGGTCGGAGTCGTCAGAACCCTTCTTTTTCTTCTTGGATGCTTTCTTTTCCTTGGCAGCAGCGATCTGTGCCTCCTGCTTGCGCTTTGCATTCTCGGTCATGGTCAGATTTTCCTGTACTGCCCAGTTCTTGATGCGCAGCTTGTTGCGGTTGCTGGTTGTCTCAATGACGATGTTATCCTCATTGACCTGTACCACCAGACCTACGATGCCGCCGATGGTAACGATCTCGTCACCGACCTGGAGGCTGTCCTGCATTGCCTTTGCTTCCTTGTCCTTTTTCTTCTGCGGACGAATCAGAATAAAGTACATTACTGCGAACAGCAGCACCATAAAGATCAGATAGCCCACTGTGCCAAAGCCGCCGCCGGATGTACTCGTAGAAGATGTGCCGCTGGCAAATGCAGTCATGCTGCAAACAGCGCCTGTCAGAGCTGCTGTGCTGGCAGCCAGTCCCAGTCTTGCGAAATTCTTACTCATGTTCAAAAGCCCTTTCTCCGTTTGCCCTGCGCTTTCGGGAAAAATGCTTACGCCTTGCTGCGCAGCACTTCGTCGATGGACGCAGCGGCTGTTTTTCCGGCACCCATCGCCAGAATGACGGTTGCCGCACCGGTGACAGCATCGCCGCCGGCATAAACCTTGTCCTTTGTGGTAGCCATTTCCTCGTTGACCACGAGACAGCCCCACCGATTTGTGTCCAAGCCCTCTGTTGTCGAAGAGATCAGCGGATTCGGCGAAGTACCGATCGCCATGATAACCGTATCTACATCTAGGACAAACTCGCTGTCCGGAACAGCAACCGGTCTGCGTCTGCCGCTTTCGTCCGGTTCGCCCAGTTCCATGCGGATGCACTTCAAGCCGTTGACTCTTCCGTTTTCATCGCCCAGGATCTCTACCGGATTGCACAGGTTCTGGAACTCTACGCCCTCTTCCTTGGCGTGGTGTACCTCTTCCAGACGTGCCGGCATCTCTGCCTCAGAACGACGGTATACGATGTACACGTGTTCTGCGCCCATACGCAGCGCACTTCTGGCAGCATCCATTGCCACGTTACCGCCGCCGACAACAGCCACAACCTTCGACTGGATGACCGGTGTCGCATACTTCGGGTCATAGCCGTGCATCAAGTTGATACGGGTCAGATACTCATTTGCGGAGCATACGCCCACCAGACCTTCGCCCGGAATGTTCATGAACCGGGGCAGACCTGCGCCGGAACCGATAAAGACTGCATCATAGCCGCCTGCCATCAGTTCGTCGATGGACAGGATCTTGCCGATGACCATATCCGGCTGGATATCTACGCCGGCATCCTTCAGCGACTGGATCTCCTGCTGTACAATGGTTTTCGGGAGACGGAACTCCGGAATACCGTACATCAGAACGCCGCCGGCTACCTGGAATGCCTCAAAGACAGTTACCTGATAGCCCAAACGTGCCAGATCGCCGGCACAGGTCAGACCAGCCGGGCCGCCGCCAACAATGGCAACACGCTTGCCGTTCGGTTCAGCCTTTTCCTGCTTGCCGGTATAGCCATGCTCACGGGCATAGTCTGCCACAAAGCGCTCCAGACGGCCGATGGCAACCGGCTCGCCCTTCTTGCCACGGACGCACTTGCCCTCGCACTGGTTCTCCTGGGGACATACACGGCCGCAGACAGCCGGCAGGCTGTTGGTGGTGCGGATGATGTCATACGCCTGGAGGAAGTCTCCGGCAGCCACAGCAGCGATGAAATCCGGGATCGGAACGCCTACCGGACATCCGCTGACGCAGGGCTTTGCCTTACAGTGCAGACAGCGGGTCGCCTCTTCCTGTGCCTGTTCCGGGGTATAGCCCATTGCAACTTCTTCAAAACACTTTGCACGTTCCTTGGGATCACGCTCCGGCATAGGAACCTTTGTCGGTGTCATATTGAATTTTCCTGCCATGGTCACTGTACCTCCTTCCGGAACAGATTGCATTCCTGCTCCTGCCGCTTGTACGTGCCGTTGCGGCGCATCAATTCGTCAAAATCTACCTGATGACCGTCAAAGTCCGGACCGTCTACGCAGGCATACTTGGTCTTGCCGCCGACGGTCACACGACATCCGCCGCACATTCCGGTTCCGTCCACCATGATCGGGTTCAGCGAAACGATGGTCTTTACCTGGAACGGCTCGGTCGTCTTACAGACAAACTTCATCATGGGAACCGGACCGATAGCAATGACGACGTCATACTTCTTGCCCTGTTCCAGCTGCTGCTGCAGCACATTGGTCACAAAGCCCTTTGTGCCGTAGGAACCGTCATCAGTGCAGAGATACAGGTTATCGCTGCACGCACGGAATTCATCTTCCAGAATGACAATATCCTTGTTGCGGAAACCAACGATGGTATCCACTTCCAACCCCAGGCTGTGCAGGTGCTTTGCCTGGGGATATGCGATGGCACATCCTACGCCGCCGCCGATCACGCAGACCGACTTTGTGCCTTCCGGCAGTTCTGTGGGAACGCCCAGCGGTCCGACCAGATCCAGGATGGTGTCACCTGCCTCCAGCTGTGAAAACTGGCGTGTGGTCTCACCGGCGATCTGGAAGATCAGCGTAATTGTGCCGCCTTCACGGTCATAATCTGCTACGGTCAACGGTACACGCTCACCGAATTCGTCCAGCCGGAAAATGATAAACTGTCCCGGCAGAACCTTCTTTGCGATCAGCGGTGCAGCAATGCGTACCATCACAACTGCATCGTTGAGCTTTTTCTTTTCTACGATTTGAAACAATTCTTTCACCTCATGCAATCTCATTGACTGTGCCGGATGCCGGAGCCTGTCCCGTATCCGGAAACATCCCCAAATTCTGACAAGCCGAATGAAACAAGCCGACAGACCGCCGGCTTGTTTGAAATACATATTTGCAGCGCTGCCGTATAAACGGACAGCAGTCGAATCTTATTCCGCAGAATCGTCCTCTGCCGGCACGTCGATCGGCACTTCAAAAGCGTCGTCGTCCAGATCGCTGTAGTCAAACTCCAGCATCTCGCCGCAGCACGGACACGGCATTTCGCCCTCTTCCAGAACAGATTCGCTCAGAGCGATGACATTATTGCAGGACGGGCAGACTGTCTCATAGAGTGTCTCATCATCGTCGTCGTCAAAATCGTCATCATCAAAGTCGTCATCGTCGTCACAGGAATAGTATGCGTCATCCTCATCGTCCTCATCATAGACAATGTCTTCCAGATCGCCCAGATCCTGATCAAACAGATCGCAAACCTCTGTCAGTTCGTCTACCTGGGTCTGCAGATCGCTGACATATGCTGTCAGATCCTGCATGACATCCAGCAGCTGTCCCAGTACCTTGCCTTCTTTTGTGCTGGTCAGATCCAGTTCCATACCGTCGACCATTCCACGCAAATACGCCATCTTATCCGTCAGGTTCATTTGAAATACCTCCTGTTCAAAACACGGTCTGCATTTTTCCGTGCAGCACCGAAAATGTTTGCGTCAAGCAGATGCTTTCGCTTATGCTCTTTCCATATACTCACCGGTTCTGGTGTCGATGCGGATCATGTCGCCCTGGTTGATGAACAGCGGCACCTTGATCTCTGCGCCAGTTTCCAGTGTAGCCGGCTTGGTTGCATTGGTAGCAGTATCGCCCTTGAAGCCCGGGTCAGTCTCGGTAACTTCCAGCTCAACAAAGTTGGGCGGCTCTACGCCGAATACGTTGCCCTTATAGGACAGAACCTTAACTTCCATGTTCTCCTTGACGAACTGGAATGCCGGACCCAGCTTGGAGCTATCGATCGGCTGCTGCTCATAGGTCTCCATGTCCATGAAGTAGTACAGATCGCCGTCGCTGTACAGATACTGCATATCCTTGCGCTCGATATAAGCGGTCGGATACTTATCAGTCGGGTTGAAAGAACGCTCTACCACTGCGCCAGTGATAACATTCTTATACTTGGTGCGGACGAAAGCGGCACCCTTACCCGGCTTAACGTGCTGGAATTCGATAACCTGTACCACGTTGCCGTCCAGTTCAAATGTGATACCGTTTCTGAAATCGCCTGCTGAAATCATAAATTGAAACCTCCGTTTTATTTCTAGGGAATGGGGGTCGATCCCTTTCGAGTGTTTTCCGCCGTGGGAACACGCTCTCCTGTTTCCCTATATTTCATGCAACGACAGGAAACGCCCTGCGTCCAAGCAGAGAATCCCCATAAAAAACATTGCTTAAATTTATTATACAACATAATCGCCGTCTTTGCAAGACTTTCCGCAAAAAAATTTACGTTTCCGCCGGAAAAATCTTACAGCACCGTCAGCTGTTTCGGCGCCTCGGTCAGATTCTCGCAGCCGTTTTCCCGAATGACCACAAAATCCTCGATGCGCACGCCGAATTCGCCCGGCAGATAGATGCCCGGTTCTACTGTGACCACGTTCCCGGTCTCCAGCTTTGCCAGCGTTCCCGGCGAGGCATTGGGGAACTCGTGAATTTCCAGACCCACGCCGTGTCCCAGGGAATGCCCGAAGTTGTCGCCGTAGCCTGCCTCTTCGATGATATCCCGTGCCAGCTTGTCCATGTCTCTGCCGGTGATGCCGGGTTTTGCGCCCACAATGCCGGCAGCCTGGGCTTTCAGCACGATATCATAGACCTGCTGCATTCTTTCGCTGGGCTTTCCCACGCAGACGGTACGGGTCATGTCGCTGTGATAGCCGTCCACCATAGCGCCGTAATCCATCAGTACGAAATCGCCGCTCTGCACGATACGCTGCGCAGAGGGTACGCCGTGGGGCATGGAAGTGGCACTGCCCGTCAGCGCAATGGTGGGGAAAGATTCCCCTTCTGAACCGTTTTCCATCATGGTCTGGTTCAGCCGCAGCATCACGTCACGCTCCGAGATGCCCGGACGCAAGAAATTGCAGATATCCGCAAAGGCAATTTCCGCAATGCGCTGCGCCCTGCGAATTTTGTCGATCTCCTCTTCGCTCTTCACCGTGCGGCACGCATAGATCACACGGCTCAGGGTATCGCTGTAATCCAGCCGCACCAGATTCCCCAGCTGCTGTTTCAGCTTGGAGAACTGGCTCAGCGTCATTTCCATCGCCTCGACAGAGACGGTCTTTGCGCTGTGCTTTTGGAACAGTTCCTGGAGCTGTGCAAACAGGTCGTGCTGCTCGATAACGGTACAGTCCTTCACGCATTCCCGTGCCTTTTCAATATAGCGGAAGTCGATGATAAGATAGGCGGCATCCCGAAAGCAGACGACGGTTCCGGCAGAGGACTGCATCCCGGTGAAATACCGGCGGTTTACATCAGATTGAATGACCGCAGCGTCTGTCTCCGGCGGCAGCTGCTGCATCAGTTTTTCCAAACGGCTTTGCATGATGAAAACATCTCCTTACATTTCAGAAAGTGCCTGGAGCGCCAGGAAATAGCCGTTGATGCCGAAACCGGCGATCGTTCCGGCGCAGACCGGGCTCAGCACAGAGTGGGAACGAAACTCGTCCCGTGCATAAATGTTGCTGATATGTACTTCCACACAAGGGATCCGGATGTCGTGAATAGCATCATGAATGGCATAGCTGTAGTGGGTATATGCCCCGGCATTGATGACAACGCCGTCAAAGGTATTCCGTGCAGCGTGCAGCTTGTCGATGATCGCACCCTCGTGGTTGGACTGGAAGATCTCGCACTCCAGTCCCAGACCCTCTGCACGATCCAGGATCATCCGGTTCAGATCAGCGAAAGTGGTATTGCCGTAAACGCCCGGCTCACGCTCTCCCAGCAGATTCAGATTCGGTCCGTGGATCACCAAAACTTTTTGCATCATAGCAGTTCAGCTCCTTACTTTTCTTCGTATATTTTCTTCGGCAGAAACGGAATCTCCATCCGCCGCTTGAACTTGAAAAACTTCGTCTTTTCCATCTCCATGGGGAACACAAAGATACAAGGCACCCGAAACAGGTTTGCGCCCAGCACATCCGTGAAGATCTGGTCTCCCACGGCGGCGACCTCCTTCCGGGACAGCCCCATCTTTTCCACTGCCTCCCGATAGCCCTTGGTCAGCGGTTTCTTTCCCTCACAGACAAAGTCCAGCCCCAGCCGCTCTGCGAATGGTGCGACCCGGGGCGGATGGTTGTTGGACACCAGGCACAGCGAAATGCCTGCCGCCTGCATTCCGGCGACCCATGCCTCGACACCGGGCGCCGGCACAGGGTTGTCGTGGGTGGTCAGTGTGTTGTCTATATCCAGCAGCAATCCCCGGACGCCCAGTTTTTCCAGAAGATGCGGTGTAATATCGCATACGCTGCGCAGTGCGATTTTTGCATGAAACAGCATGGCTGTCCCTCCTTTCGGCAGAGCGGTGCAGACCGCAGTTACATTATACGCCTTTTTCCCTGCCGGAAATGTCGAACGATGGTCGTTCATTTACAAAAAACGGGCGCACTCTTTGAAAGTGCGCCCGCCTGCTGTGTTTCGCAATACGATTTATCAATACTTGCGCTTACGAGCAGCTTCAGACTTCTTCTTACGCTTTACCGAAGGCTTTTCGTAATGCTCTCTCTTACGAACTTCAGCGATAACGCCGTCCTTCGCACAAGATCTCTTAAAACGCTTCAGAGCGGTGTCCAAAGACTCGTTCTTACCAACGCGAACTTCTGCCACTTACATTTCCCTCCCTTTGCCGCTACGGCAGAGGCTAATCTTCCGCCAGACCATACGGTCGGACTTCCGATCTATACCACCAATAATCCCCAGTCGGGAACATCGGGTATCAGCTTCACCTATTTCGCTGCAAACTATTTTTGCAATATAAATCATTGTACCACATATTGCAGAATTTGTCAAGACCTTTTTCTGCAAACTTAGAAATTTGTTATTTTACCACAAAATTCACAAGTTTCTTTGGTACATATATTTGCTTAATGATTGTTTTGCCTGCTGTGGCTTCTTTTATTTTTGCATCAGCAGCTGCCTGTGCCAGAACGTCATCCTTTTCTGCATCTGCCGGAATCTCCAGCTTTGCCTTTACCTTGCCGTTGATCTGGACAACGATCTCGATCATATTGTCCACGCACAGCGCCTCATCATAGGTCACCCATTCCTGCTCGCTGAGAACACCCTCGCAGCCGATCACCTGGTACAGCTCCTCAGAGATGTGCGGTGCAAACGGATACAGCAGGATCAGCAGGTCACGGAATTCCTTCTTGGTGATCGAGCCGGCATCGTAGATATCATTCAGCAGGGTCATCATTGCCGCAATGGCAGTGTTGAACTTCATTGCCTCGATATCCTCGGACACCTTCTTGATGGTCTTGTGCATCTTGGAGCGCAGGGCATCGCTGTAGCTGTCGCTGTCGGTCATCTTGTCCTGGAGCGCCCAGATACGGTCGATAAAGCGCTTGCAGCCCTTGACACTGCTTTCGCTCCACGGCGCAGCCTTTTCATAGTCACCCATGAACAGCACATACAGACGCAGCACATCCGCACCATAGACATCTACCACATCATTCGGGTCTACCACGTTTCCTCTGGACTTGGACATCTTTTCGCCGTCCGGTCCCAGGATCAGTCCCTGTGCGGTACGCTTTGCATACGGCTCCGAAGTGGGAACAAGATCCAGGTCATACAGGAACTTGTGCCAGAAACGGGAGTAGATCATGTGGCGTGTTACGTGTTCCATACCGCCGTTGTACCAGTCGACCGGCATCCAGTATTTCAGTGCCTCCTGGGATGCAAATTCCTTGTCGTTATGCGGATCGCAGTAGCGCAGGAAGTACCAGGAAGAGCCTGCCCACTGGGGCATGGTATCGGTTTCCCGTCTTGCATCTGCGCCGCACTTCGGGCATTTGCAATTGACGAAGGATTCGATCTTTGCCAGCGGGCTTTCGCCGTCCTTGCCGGGTTCGAAGTTTTCTACCGGCGGCAGACGCAGCGGCAGCTGGTCATAGGGTACCGGCACCATGCCGCACTTCGGGCAGTATACAATCGGAATCGGTTCGCCCCAATAGCGCTGACGGTTGAACGCCCAGTCCTTCATCTTGTACTGTACGCCCTTTTCGCCGCAGCCCTTTTCTGCCAGCACTTCCAGCATCTTTTCGATGGCATCCTTTTTGTTGGAGATGCCGTTGAGAATACCGGAGTTCACCATTTCGCCGTCGCCGGTATATGCCTCCTTGGAGATGTCTCCGCCCTTGATAACTTCGATGATATCAATGCCGAACTTCTTGGCGAAGTCATAGTCACGGGTATCGTGCGCCGGCACAGCCATGATCGCACCCGTGCCGTAGCCCATCATAACATAGTCGGAAATATAAATCGGGATCTCCTTGCCGGTGATGGGGTTGATGCCGGTGAGACCTTCGATCTTCACGCCGGTCTTGTCCTTGACCAGCTGTGTCCGCTCGAACTCGCTCTTCTTGGCGCATTCTGCCTTGTACGCATCCAGGTCAGCAATGTTGGCGATGCTGTCACGATACTTCTGGATGATCGGATGCTCCGGCGCAATGACCATGAAGGTCACGCCGTACAGGGTATCCGGGCGTGTGGTATAGATGCGCAGCTTTTCGTCTGCGTGTTCCTTGATGGAGAAGTTGACAAACGCACCGGTGGACTTGCCGATCCAGTTCTGCTGCTGGAGCTTGACGTTGGGCAGATAGTCTACCTCTTCCAGTCCCTGGAGCAGCTTGTCTGCGTATTCTGTGATGCGCAGATACCAGACCTCCTTGGTCTTCTGGACGATCTCGCTGTGGCAGATGTCACACTTTCCGCCCTGGGAATCCTCGTTGGACAGAACCACCTTACAGCTGGGGCAGTAGTTGACCAGGGTCTTGTCCCGGAAAGCCAGTCCCTTTTCGAACATCTTGAGGAAGATCCACTGTGTCCACTTGTAGTACTGCTCATCGGTGGTATCGATCACTCTCGACCAGTCGAAAGAAAAACCGACACGCTTGAGCTGTCCGGTGAATTTTACAATATTGTCGTCCGTCACCTTACGGGGATGCACACCGGTCTTGATGGCGGTGTTCTCAGTCGGCAGACCGTAGGCATCAAAACCGATGGGGAACAGTACATTATAGCCCTGCATCCGGCGCTTGCGGCTGACAACTTCCAGACCGGAATACGCCTTGATGTGTCCTACGTGCATACCGTGACCGGAGGGATACGGGAATTCCACCAGCGCATAGAACTTTGGCTTGGTGTGGTCTTCCTTGGCACGGAACGAACCGTGTTCTTCCCAGTACTTCTGCCACTTTGGTTCGACAGAGGCAAAATCATATTTGTTGCTCATGTATTTATCATTCCTTTAATTATAATTTACTCAACATAGCTCCAGGGCTGTGACGCCGTTTCCTTCAATTTTTCTTCGATACTGTCACAGCTCCATGTTTCATTCAGGTCAAACCGGCATCTTACACGAACACGACTGTCCTCTCCCTCAATTTCCCGTCCGGCATGGTAAAACTTCACATAAATTGCGTATGTGGTCTGATGCGCATTGTCCGGTTCGGTACTCAGATGAGAAAACGGCGACGTATCCCAAAAATCACAGTAAAGTGCGTAGATCTCTTCTGCTGTTTCAGAAAAGCTGTCCGACGTCATATCAAAAGAGGGATTCCCCTCAATAAAATCAAAGTCAAGATGTTCACTCTCCTGCGGTGTCCCGAATGCCATGACAAATTCTTCTGTTACCATCGTATTGATTTGATGCTCCTGACAAAAAGCCGCCCAGGCAGCTGTCTTATAATTCTCACGCACACTTTTGTGCGGAAAATGCCAGATTGGCAGCAAACCATCCCAACGGCCCTTTGACCAACCGGATATGACAATAAATACCACATCTGGATTTTCTTTCGGTGAAACCGTATAAAAAGTATAGATTCCGCTGTCTGTCTTTTGAATATGGCTATCACAAATCGTAAACGCTTCCCCATATTCATCTTGTAGCTGACGCATTATCTGCCATCTGCCGTCCGGTAAAAGAAATTTGACAAGCACTGCGATCCAAAAGACAAGAACCACAAAAAGTATTCGCCATTCCGTCTTTGACTTTTTCGGTTTCCCGCTGTTATTTACCAAAAAACGCCCTAACATTCTTTTCAAATACCAACACTGCAGCAGCGCCCAGATCCAGCAGACCCTCCAGGAGGTAGATCCACTGGCTGCCCAGATTGCTGAGGTTTGCGCCAATGTGGGTCAGAAACATGATCGCCAGGAAAACGGCGACAATGTAGTTGATGTACGGCACACGATTCAGCATCAGCACCAGCGCAACCACGCCGACGATCAGCATGATGATGTTGGAGACGCTGAATCCCAGGATCAGATTCAGAACGCCCTTTAGAATCAGATAAAGCCCGATGCCAAATACCCATTTTTTACCCATGGTTTCCATACGGCAGGATCCTTTCTTTCTGCAAAATCACGACACGCTGCAATCGTCCCACCGGGACAATTGCAGGGTTTCACTTGTTCCAAAAGGGCAGCCAGGGGAAACGGTCGTGTTCGTTTCCCCTCGAAAATCTGTCGATTTTCTCACCCTTTTCTCCGTGCGCCAAAAAGCATGGCGCAGAGAATTTCGCTGTCTGCGGACAGCAACCAGGGCTTCTCGCCCTGGACCTCGGCAGCATTTTTTTAGAAAAATTGCTGCATCAAAAAATCCAATGCCGCCTCCGGCGATTTTTTGCCTATCTCTGAAAATGACCTGCGGGGCATTTTCAACGCTCTAAACTCAGTCCGGCACACTCAGTCCGGCTTGACCCACTGCGAAATATCCACCGGCTCTGCATCTGCCCAGAGGCGTTCCAGCTGGTAGAATTCCCGGGCATCCTTACAGAACACGTGAACGATCACGTCGGCATAGTCCAGCACGACCCAGTTCGAGCCGTTGCCTCTGCCCTCACGGTGCATCGGCTCTACGCCTTTCTCTGACATCTGATACTCGACCTCATCCGCCAGCGTCCGGGTATGTGTGGTACTCGTACCGTTGGCAATGATGAAGTAGTCGCCCAGAATGGTCAGATCCTGCACACGAAGTACCTGGATATCCTCTGCACGCTTGCTGTCCAGTGCCTTTACAATAACTTCCAAAATTTCCTGCTGCGTCATAGTTGTTCCTTTCTCAAAGCCTGCCCGATGACAAAGCACGCTCTTATTTACTGGGCGCCGTCATTGCTGTCGCCCTTGCTGATATCGTTCAGATTTTCCTGGGTGTCGTCATAGTCTCTCGCCAGATATTCGCCCTCCGGCACAAGCTCCACGATGGCGCTTTCCTCCGGATAGATCTCGTTCTGGTACGGACGGAAATGGCCGTTCAGCAGGTCGATGGTTGCCGATTTGTGAATCGAATACACCGACTGCGCAGAGCCGTCGCCCGGATAATAGGTCGCACCCTCACCCGGCACCATAAAGACATTGACGTTGTCCATAGTCAGCCGCTGGGAGGCAAAGTCTGCCACCATGCTGATCTGTTCCAGAGAGAGGTCTGTTGCGATCCACTGGTTCTTGTAGATCTTCTGCATCGCACTCATCAGTTCCGTCTGGCTCATGTTCAGCATCTTTTCCATGGCTGCCGCCAGGAAGATACGCTGTGCCTTGACACGTCCGATATCACCTTCGGCATAGCCGTGGCGGAAACGCACGAACCACTCCGACTGCTGTCCGTTCAGCGTCTGCTCACCGGCAGGCAGCACCTTGTCTGCCTCATAGGTGATCTGCTCCGGCAGTGTGATGGGAATGCCGCCTACAGAATCTACAATATTGGCGATATCCACACAGTTCAGCTTCACATAGGCATCCACATAGATGCAGAAATTTTCCCGGATGGCATCCACTACACGCTGGATGGGCGTAACGCCGGTCTCCTGCCCGCTGTGATAAATGCTGTTGAACTTCGTCGTGGAATAGGACGCATAGTCCGGCATATAGGAGTCACGGGGAATCTGGAGAATATTCATGGAGCCGGCGATCAGATCAAACTGGAGTATCCAGTCTACGTCAGACAGCTCGCCGCTCTCGTCCATGCCCAGGAACAGGATAGTATACTGTCCCTCGATGGTCTGTTCCAAATCCAAACCATCGTTCAAATTGGAATCCAGATCGCTTTTCAGATTCAGCGCCGAGTCATTGGAATCCACCTTTGTCAGCGTCCCCTCTTTTTCCACCAGCGGCTGCCACAATTTCCAGTACTTCATAATGGAGACCTGCTGTGTGGTAATGGTATTTCCGTCAACTTTCTTGAAATTGATGATCGGTGCATTGAACACCATGAGCAGAATCAGCACCACGCTGATGACAATGCCTGCCACCATTGTGATAATATCCCGTGGGCTGTTCTTTTTCCGCTTTTTGGGTGCATAATATCCGTATTCATCCGAGTGGTTTTTTCTGCTCATCTGCAATAATCATCCTTCCTGCCGGTGTAGCTTGTTCAAAATTTCGTTGTATGCCTCTACGGTGTGGTGCGGGATCAGTGCATCCCGACGCACCAGTTTCATCAGAGAATATTTCAGTGCATAGCCCATGCCTTCATCCAAACTTTCCAGCGCCTTTTTCCGCATGGTCTCCACGTCCGGATAGTCCCGTTCCACGGAAATCATATCTGCCAGATAGACGATCTTTTCCAGGTCGGACATTCCTGCTCTTGCGATGGTGTGATACCGCACCGCCGAAAGCACATCCATATCCATCACGCCGAATTTTGTCCGCAGCAGCTCCGCTCCGGCGATGCCGTGCCAGACCTTGAACGCACTGCGTTCCTCTGCACAGACGTCCATTGCAGACTGCATCATCAGCGTGTACTGCACATCCTCCGGCTCTTCCTTGCAGATGTCATGCACCAGCCCGGCAAACCGAGCCTTTTCCACATCCGGATAGCCGAATTTTTTCGCCAGCATCACACTGGCATCCGATACATTCTTCGAATGGGTATACCGTTTCTGAGAGAGATGTTCTTTCAGATATTCGTCATATTTTTCCAGCTGTTCCATGTATAAAAGCAGACTCCTTTCTTCGGAATCTGTCTGGGGTTCGTTTCCAGCAGATCACACAAACCGCCCGTCCGAAATCCCGGACGAACCTCTAGGCAACACCGCACAAAGCTTGTGCGTAAGATGCGAAGCCGGATTTTTCGGCAGATTGCATAGAAATTTCGCAGGCATACTGTCGTATGGCAAGGAATTTCTGGGCAATATGACGAAAAATCAGCAAGCAGATTGCGTGCAAAGCCGTCAGGCGGGCTTTGTGCGGTGTTGCCTCTAGTCGTATAAATTATGAGATACTATATATTGTACTACTTTTTGCGGTAAATAGCAAGAAAAATCTGTGTGATTTTTTCGGTTTTCACGAATTTTTGTAGAAGATACGGTATAGACCGGAACATCACACAAAAAAATTTTGCCATATTGCAATAAAAACGCCTGCTGCCGCCGCAGCTGTTCCAGATCTCCCGTCATGCGGGAAACCACGCCCAGCGCAGCCATTTCCAGGATCTCCTGCCAGCAGTGCCACCGGGTGAATGAGAGAAACATATCGCTGCCCACCAGCAGCACCAGTTCCGCCTCCGGATACCGCTCCCGGAACAGCCGGACGGTATCCACCGTATAGCTGACCCCGGAGCGTTCCAGCTCGCAGCTGTCCACCTCACAAAAGGACAGCGTTTCTGCGGCAAGCCGGCACATCGCCAGACGGTCTGCCCCGGACGCCATGCCCGGCGCATCCTGTTTGAACGGCGAGACATTTGCCGGGATCAGCACGACCTTGTCCAGTCCCAGCCCTTCCTTTGCTGCTTTCGCCAGGTGAAGATGCCCGTTGTGGATGGGGTTAAAGCTGCCGCCGAACAGTCCGATGCGCTGCATCAGAACTTTACCACCGGCTCTTTGGGATTGCGCTTGAACAGGACGAGACGATTGCCGATGACCTGTACCACCTCTGACTCCGTCTTTTCCGCCAGTTCCTGTGCCGCCTCTCTGGCATCCAGAGGACAGTTGTCCAGTACGTGCATTTTGATCAGTTCCCGCTTGCGCAGGGCATCGCTGACCTGCTGTACCAGCGTATCGCTGATGCCGCCTTTTCCCACCTGGAAAATGGTTTCGTATGTGCTGGCGATGCCACGCAGGGTCGCCCGTTGTTTGCTTGTCAACATAAAAAGTTCTCCTTTTATTTCTCTTCAAAAAATGCTTTCAGCTGTTCCAGCGCTCTTCCCCGGTGGCTGATCCGGTTCTTTTCCGCCTCTGACATTTCCGCCATGGACTTTCCGTCCACGTAGAACAGCGGATCATAGCCGAACCCGTTTTCTCCTCTGGGTGCTGTGCCGATCACGCCCTCACAGACACCGGAAAACACCTTTTCCGTGCCGTTGGCATCCAGATAGCAGAGCGAGCAGACAAACCGTGCCGTGCGCTTTTCTGCGGGGACGCCGTCCAGTTCGTGCAGCAGCTTGGCGTTGCGGTCTGCATCCGTTGCGCCCTCTCCGGCGAACCGGTGGGAATACACGCCCGGCGCTCCGTCCAGAGCGTCCACCATCAGACCGCTGTCATCGGCGATGACCGGACAGTGCATTGCCGCATAAACTGCCTTTGCCTTTATCGCTGCATTTTCTGCGAATGTGGTTCCTGTCTCTTCCACGTCCTGGCAAAAGCCTGCCTCACGCTGAGAGACAACTTCCAGCCCGAATGGTTCCAGGATTGCCCGGAACTCCCGGAGCTTTCCGGCATTGTTGGATGCAATAATGATTTTTTCCATGGTCATTCCTCCGTCGGTTCAAACAGGGCACGGACAAAGTCCTGTGCGTGGAACGGCTGAAGATCGTCGATCTTTTCGCCCACACCCACCAGCTTTACCGGAATGCCCAGCTCATTGCGAATGGATACGATGATACCGCCCTTTGCAGTACCATCCAGCTTTGTCAGCACGATACCGGAAATATCCGCCACTTCCTGGAACAGTCTCGCCTGGTTCACGGCGTTCTGTCCGGTGGTTGCGTCCAGCACCAGCAGAATTTCCCGATGGCATCCCTCTGCTCTCGTCTCAATGATGCGGTTGATCTTTGCCAGTTCCTGCATCAGATTCTTCTTATTATGCAGCCGTCCTGCGGTGTCGCAGATCAGCACATCACAGCCTCTTGCCTTTGCCGCATCAATGGCGTCATAGACCACCGATGCCGGGTCAGAGCCTTCGGCGTGCTTGACGATATCCACGCCGGCACGCTGTGTCCAGACCTCCAGCTGGTCAATGGCAGCCGCACGGAACGTATCTGCCGCAGCGACCAGCACCTTTTTGCCCTCGCCTTTCAGCTGATGGCACAGCTTGCCGATGGTGGTGGTCTTGCCTGCGCCGTTGACGCCGATCACCATGACGATGGTGGGCTTTGTGGGATATTCCAGCGTCTGATCCTCGCCCAGCATCTCTGCAATGATCTCCTGGATCATGCCCATGATCTCCTGGGGATCCTTTACACCACGCTCTTTCACACGCTTGCGCAGGGTCTCGCAGATCTCCACCGAGGTCTCCGGTCCCAGGTCGCTGGTAATCATGGTCTCTTCCAATTCGTCAAACAGGTCGTCGTCGATCTTGGTGAACCCGTTCAACACCTGCTGCATCCGGGACATCATGGCATCCTTTGTCTTGCGCAGTCCGTCACGGATCTTGGCGAAAAAGCCCTTTTTCTCCGGCTGTTCTTCCGGCTCGGTTTCCTCTTCCGGTTCAGTTTCCTCTTCCGGTTCAGTTTCCTCTTCCAGTTCGGATTCTTCTTCCAGTTCGGATTCTTCTTCCGGTTCAGTCTCCTCTTCCGGTTCAGTTTCTTCTTCCGGTTCGGTCTCTTCCTCCGGTTCAGTTTCTTCTTCCGGCTCAGTCTCTTCCTCCGGCTCAGTCTCTTCCTCCGGCTCAGTCTCTTCTTCCGGTTCGGTTTCTTCCTCCGGTTCAGTTTCTTCTTCCGGTTCAACCTCTTCTTCCGGCTCAGTTTCCTCTTCTGGTTCGGATTCTTCTTCCGGTTCAGTTTCCTCTTCCGGTTCGGATTCTTCTTCCGGGTCAGTTTCTTCTTCCGGCTTGGACTCTTCGCTTTTCAGAATCCCGGCAGCCTCCAATGCCGCCTGCCGTGCCAGGGCAATTGCCTCCTGGTGCTGTTCTGATTCTTCCACCACTGCCTGTGCCGCAAGACGGGCTTTCTCCACCTCGTCCTGCTCCTGCGCTTCCTGTTCCCGGATGGCAGCGGCGGCGATGTCCTCTTCTTCCCCAGCGAATGCCCCGTCAGATTCTTCCGCCGGGCTTTCCTGCTCCGTCAGTTCTTCCTGTACCAGTTCTTCTTCCTGCTTTTGTTTATTGCGTTTCCAGAACGGTACGCCCTTTTCTTTGTTTTTGTTCTTCTTGCCAAATAAGCCCATGGTACACCTGTCCTTTCTATTGAAGTTCTTCCTGTTCCATCCGCAGCAGACGGGAAATGCCGTCCTCCTGCATGGTCACGCCGTAGAGGACGCTTGCCTCTTCCATGGCGCTCCGGCGGTGGGTCACCAGGATGAACTGTGTGGTATCGGTAAAATTCTGCAAATACTGGGCATAGCGCCGGACATTGCCCTCATCCAGCGCCGCATCGATCTCGTCCAGAATACAGAACGGAGACGGCCGCAGCCGCAGAATGGCAAAATAGATAGCGATTGCCACAAACGACTGTTCACCGCCGGACAGAGAGATCAGATTCTTGATGACCTTTCCCGGCGGTGCGACCTTGATCTCGATGCCCGATTCCAGTACATTTTCCGGGTCGGTGAGTTCCAGGCGTGCCTCGCCGCCGCCGAACAGATCCCGGAAAATTTCCTGGAAATTCCGGTTGATAATGGAAAAGCTCTCCGAAAAAATGCGCTGCATCTCCTCGGTCAGCGAGGTGATGAGGTCTTCCAGTTCCCGCTTTGCCGTCTCTGCATCCTGCATCTGTTCCGACAGGAACTGATACCGTGCGGAGACCTCTTCGTACTCGGCGATTGCCGCCACATTGACCGTACCCAATCCACGGATGCGGCTTTTCAGACTTTGCAGTTCCCGCTGCGCCGCCTGGAGATCTTCCAGGGGCTGCGCCTGCTCCTGCGCCTCTGACAGAGACAGTTCATACTGTTCCAGCAGCTGGCGTATTACGCCGTCATAGTCGCTCTGGGCAGCGATTTTCCGCTCTTCCAGCCGGCTCATCTCGCCGGAGAACTTTTCCCGGACGGCGTTGGTCTCCCGGAGTCCGCTCTGCATCTCCCGGATCTGCTGATCCTGGGCATCATGCACCTGCTGCCAGTGCCGGATCTCCGCCTGACCGTCAGTGCGGCTTGTTTTCATCTGTTCCAGAGTCTTGTTTCCACGGGTGATCTCGTCCTGTTTCTGCCGGATGAGTTCTTCCTGGGTGGAAATATCCCTGTCGATCTGCGCCAGCTTTTCTGCCATGGAATCCTGCTGGTCGCTCTGCTGCTGGATCTCTCTGGACAGGGTATCCATATCCTTTTCCAGCTCCATCATGCTGATCTTCAGCTGTGAGCGCTGTTCCGCCAGACGAGCCTGCTCCTGTTCCAGGGCGCTGCGCTGGTCTGCCTCCTGGGACAGCATCTCCTGTCCCTTTTGTATCGCTTTTTCCACCTCTTCTGCCTCTTCGGCAGCGGCGGTGTATTTATCCGCAGTCTCCTGCATCCGCTGCTGCAGTACTGCCTGCTGCGATGCCGCCTCTTCCAGACGCTCTGTGTTTTGCTTTCGCAGATACTGTTCCTTTTCCAGCTGTGCCTCTGCGGCTACCTGTTCCGATTCTGCCCGGCGGCACCGCTGCTGGAGTTCTTCCATCTGCTGTTCCAGCTGCGCCGACTGTGCCTGCGCCTTCTGAAAAGCCGCTGCCGCCGCCTGCTCCTGCTGTTCCAGTGCCTTTACCTCACCGGAAAGCGCCGTCAGTTCCGCACGGCGTGTCAGCATACCGCCGGAACGCATCGCCGAACCGCCGGTGAACGAACCGCCGGCATTGATGACCTGTCCGTCCAGCGTCACAATGCGGAACCGGTACTGATACGCCTTTGCCAGTGCCGTTGCGCTGTCCAGATCCTCTGCCACAGCCACACGCCCCAGCAAAAACTGGACAACGCCGGAAAAGCGCTGGTCATAGCGCACCAGTTCGCTCGCCATGGCGATAAAACCCTCGTGGCGTTCCAGCCCGGTCTCATTCAGTGTTCTGCCTCGGACAGAAGTCAGCGGCAGGAATGTAGCACGTCCGGCACGCTGTTGCTGCAAAAAGCGGATCCACTGTTTCGCAGCGTTTTCGTTTTCCACAATGAGATTCTGCATGGCGCCGCCCAGTGCGGTTTCCAGCGCCACGCCGTATTTCTGGTCGGTGGTGATAAGCTGTGCCACCGTGCCGAACACCCCACGGGGCTTTCCGCCGTCCGCCCGGAGAACTGCCTTGACGCTGCCGCCAAAGCCCTCCATGTTCCGCTCCATATCCTGGAGCAGTTTCTGGCGCTGGCGCTTTTCCCGGAGTGCAAACGCCGCCTGGTCCCGGTTCTTTCTGCCCTCTTCCAGCGCCTGCACCGCATGGGCGTAGCGTTTCTGAAAACCGGCACGCTGGTTCTGCACCTGCTCGAAAAGTGCCTTCGCCTGCTCCGCCTTTTCTCTGGCGGCATCGTAGACCATATTCTGGCTAGAACACGCCTGCTGCAAAGCGCTCTGCCGCATTCCCTGTTCCGTCAGCTGGGCTTTCAGTTCTTCCTGCTGTCCGGCGGCAGTCTGCTGCATGACACGCAGTTCGCTCTGCCGCACCAGCAGCTTTTGCAGGATGCCGTTCGCCTGTTCATATTCCTGCCCACGCCGTGCCGCCTGCTGTTTCAGTCTCTCCCATTCCTGTTCCGCCTGTTCCGACGTCACCTGGAGCGACTCACGTTTCTGCCGCAGCTGCACGGTCTGTTCCGACAGGGATGCCATCCGGCTCTCCATGCTCCTGGACTGTTCTGCCGTCTCCGTTTTCTGACTGTGCAGACTTTCCAGCATCTGACGGCTGTGGAGAATGTCGTTCTCGCACACTGCCACCGCCGCCCGGAGCTGTGCCGCCTCTTCTTCCGCCTGCTGGATCTTCTGACGGATCTCTTCCATTTTCAGCGTGCTTTCCTGCATCCGGCGATAGCCTTCCTGCACCTGGGCATCTGTCCGCTGTATCTCCCGTTCGGCGTTCTGATATTCCGCCTGTGCCTGGAGATAGCCGTCCGACAGCCCGGTAAGCTTTTCCCGGAGTGCCGTCAGCCGTCGCACCCAGAGAGAGACTTCCAGCTGTTTCTGTTCCCCGGCAAGCTCCACATACTGCTTTGCCTTTTCCGCCTGCTGCCGGAGCGGTTCCACACGAGATTCCAGTTCCATGACGATATCCTGGAGACGCACCAGGTTTTCCTGTGCAGCATCCAGCTTGCGCTGCGCCTCCTGCTTTTTATAGCGGAACTTGGAGACACCTGCCGCCTCCTCGAAAATATCCCGACGGTCGGTGCTTTTGGCGCTGACGATCTCGGCGATGCGTCCCTGTCCGATGATGGCATAGCCGTCACGTCCCATACCGGTATCCATAAAGAGTTCCGTCACATCCTTCAGACGGACATTTTTGCCGTTGATGCGGTACTCACTGTCACCGCTGCGGTACAGCTTTCGGGTAACACTGACTACAGCACCATAGGCATCTCCCAGTTCGCCGGTCTCGTTGTTGATCTCCAGCGTAACTGCCGCAAAGCCCATCGCCTTCCGGGTCTTTGTGCCGGAGAAAATAACGTCCTCCATCTTGTTGCCACGGAGCGTCTTGGTAGACTGTTCCCCCAGCACCCAGCGCACCGCATCGCCGATGTTGCTCTTGCCGCTGCCGTTGGGTCCCACTACGGCGGTCAGACCCTTGTCAAAGTGCAGCTTGATCTTATCGGGAAAGGACTTAAAGCCCTGTAATTCCAGGGATTGCAGATACATTTCGATGTCTCACCTCTTTCGGAGCATTTATTTTTGAGATTGCAGCACACGCACGGCATAGATCTGATTGTGGAAATCAGACAGCGGCACGGTCTGTTCCTTTTTCTGCAAAGGATCCATGCACTGATACGTCCCGTCCTCGCTGCCTGTCAGCAGTACATAGTGGGTGCTGCCGCTTTTCGGCATCTTCACCCGGACAATGGGAAAACAGCCGTCCGCCAGATACTCGTCCAGTGCGCCCTCCGGCAGTTCCGCAGCATCCTGCCGCAGCACCGGAACGCCTGTCACTTGTTCCAGTACGTCCCACTGCAAATTTCCCTGTCCGTCATACACGCCCTGTTCCGAAAAGAACTGGTTCACTGCTCCGGCATCGGCATCTTCCGGCAAACCGTCCACAGAGATCTGCTGCATTTGCAGCGCCGCCGCCACACAACAGGTCAGACAGCCGGAATCCGCCATGTGATAGGCAGAATCCCCCAGTGCATCGTCTTTCCAGCGGTCATCCTTCTGTCGGAAGATCACCGTCTCCGCCGCCGCAGTCTCTGCGGATGCTTCTGCGGTGACAGGTTGCGCCGTCTGATGAAAATGCCTGTAACACAGCACACCTCCTGCCGCCAGAATGACCGCCGCAAGGATGAGCGCCACGACCCTATATTTCTTTCCGGTCATATATTCCCTCATTTCTCCGAGACATTGCCATACACCCCACAGCATTTTCCATTTGCAAGAAGTGTTCCCGGCGACACCGCCGCATTCTCCTGCACACGGAGCGTTACGCCCTGCTCTGCCAGCGTTTTCCGGTTGCAACCATGCTGTCCCAGCACCTTGCTCATGGTACGGGGTGCTGTTTCCACAAAGAGTTCCGGTTTTCCACAGTCTGCCGCCGCCTTTTGCAGCTGCCGCAGATACAGACGGGATTCCACCAGTTCTCCGTATGCCGGGTGAAAATATCCGGCGAGCATCCCTGCCCGGAGCGACGGCGTGTCGTGCAGTCCCAGCCGGATCACACGCACCCCAACCTCATGACAGCGGCACAGGGCATCGGCGCAGTAGTCCAGTACCTCTTCCTGTGACAGCGCCGGATACACGCCGAGCTGGCAGTACGCCGCCAGCTTTGTTCCGGCGAGTACCACTGTGGGATAGATCCGCAGGGTCTCCGGCCGGCACGCCAAAAGCTGTTCCAGGGTGTCGTATTCGTCCTGCAATGTACTGCCGTACAGCCCCACCATCTGCTGCAAGCCCAGAGAAAAGCCTGCCTGCCGCAGCATGGCACTTGCCGTCCGGACTGCCTGTGCATCGTGTCCACGGGCATTCAGCCGCAGCACACGGTCGCACATACTCTGTGCGCCCAGTTCCACTGCCGTCACATGATAGGCTTTCAGCCGTTCCAGAACCGCTGCATCAACGGCATCCGGACGGGTGGAGATGCGGATGCCGGAAAACTTTCCTGTTCCCAGAAACGGCTGTGCCGCCTCCAACAGGGCGATCTGATACGCCGGCTCTACTGCGGTAAAACTGCCGCCGAAAAAGGCGATCTCCGCCGACTCCAGCGTTCCGCTGCGCTCCAGCATTTCCCGGCAGGTCTGTGTGATCTCTTCCGGCTCCGGCGCATGGACGGTGCCGCTGATGGTGCGCTGGTCACAGAAACTGCACTGATGCGGACAGCCACGGTGCGGAATGAAAAAGGCAAGAGTCTTATGCTTTGCCATATCCCATGAGCGACAGAGCCTCCTTGGCTGCCTGCTGTTCTGCCGCCTTTTTGCTGTGTCCCATGCCCTTGCCGATCACGTTGGAATTCAGGCAGACTTCGACTTCGAACGCCTTGTCGTGATCCGGGCCGTACTCGCTGACCAGCACATATTCCACCTTTTCCTCCGGGTTCTTCTGTACCACTTCCTGGAGCTGGGTCTTGTAATCGTGGAAACCGGAGGGCTGCTTTTTCTCCTCTTCCGGATCATCCGGGATAAACCGCAGGATATGCCGCTTTGCCGCATCCATGCCGCCGTCCAGGAAAATGGCAGCGATCACTGCCTCAAAGGCATCTGCCAGAATGGACGAACGGAATCTGCCGCCGGTATGCTCTTCGCCCTTGCCCAGCAGCAAAAATTCGCCCAGGTGGATCTCCTTGGCGAAAACGTGCAGCGCCTTTTCACAGACCATAGATGCCCGGAGCTTGGTCAGCTCGCCCTCCGGCAGTTCCGGATACTTGTGAAACAGGAACTCGGAAACCACGATGGACAGCACGCTGTCTCCCAGGAATTCCAGGCGCTCGTTGCACTTGCGTGTCTTGCGCTTTTCGTTGGCATAAGATGAATGGGACAGCGCCTCCAACAGCAGGTGCTTGTCCTTGAAATGATAGTGGATATAGGTTTCAAACCGTCCCAAATCTACATACTCTGTATGTTCCATGATTGCTTTCCCTCTATTTCTTTACCGGTCTTCCGGTATTTTCTGCAATGGTCTGTACCACATTTCCGGCAACGCAGTCTCTCGCCTGGCGGATGGCGTTGAAAAATGCCGTGCCATCAGAGCTGCCGTGCGCCTTGATGACCGGTTTCTGTACGCCCAGCATCACAGCGCCGCCCACTGCCTTATAGTCCATCTTCTTGGTGAGCGCCTTGATCTTCGGCAGGATCAGCAGCGCCGCCAGCTTTCCGGCAGCGCCTGCGAACAGGTTGCCCTTCATCTGGTGTGCCATAAACTTGCCCATGCCCTCGTACAGCTTCAGCGCCACATTTCCGGTAAAGCCGTCTGTGACGACCACATCCGCTGCGCCGGCAGGCAGCTCTCTCGCCTCAATGTTGCCGATGAAGTTCACCGGCGCCTGGGACAGCTGGACGTAGGATTCCAGTTCCAGTTCTCTGCCCTTGGTCTCTTCTGCGCCCACGTTCAGCAGTGCCACACGGGGCTTTTCCACCTGCATGACGTTCTGCATATAGGCACTGCCCATAATGGCGAACTGCACCAGCATTTCCGGGCGGCAGTCGTTGTTTGCGCCGCCGTCAATGAGCAGAAACGGCGTGGTCTCTGTGGGCAGCACCGGAGCGACCGCAGCACGCTTGATGCCGGGGATGCGCTTTACCAGAAAGGTTGCGCCAACCAGCAGTGCGCCGGTACTTCCGGCACAGACAAAGGCATCGCCTTTGCCGTCATGCAGCGCCTGCATTCCCACTGCCATGGAGGTGTCGGCGTGCTGTTTCAGCAGCGATGTGGGTTCTTCGTGGATGTCGAACACTGCCGGGGCGTGGAGAATTTCCATGCCGTCCAGCGGCAGACCGTTTTCCTCGGCGCAGTCCCGGATCTTCTGCTCGTCTCCGACCAGCGTCACCGTTACGCCCAGTTCCTGCACCGCCTGTGCGCCGCCACGAATCACTTCGAGCGGTGCGTTGTCACCGCCGAATGCGTCGATTAGTATATTCAAGATGTATGATCTCCCTTGTATTATTGTTCTGCCTCACGCAGATACTGTTCCAGCGCCGCCATGCCACGGTCGGCATACGCCTGGTACTTTTCCTGCTTTCCACGGATGCGCTCCGGCAGGTCGGGCAGAATGCCCATATTTGCACCCATAGGCTGGAAATTCTCCGTGGGTGCGCTGCTGATGTATGCCGCCAGTGCGCCCATCATGGTCTCCCGTGGCAGAATGAGCGGCGCTTTGCCCTGCAAGCGGCGTGCCAGGTTCTTTCCGGCGAGAATGCCACTTGCCGCCGATTCCATATAACCCTCCACACCGGTCATCTGTCCGGCAAAGTACAGGGTGTCCTGTCCACGGAAATGATAGTCCGCATCCAGCAGGCGTGGGCTGTCCAGGAACGAGTTCCGGTGCATCACGCCATAGCGGTGAAACTCGGCGTGTTCCAGACCGGGAATCATGGAGAACACCCGTTTCTGCTCCGGAAATTTCAGATTCGTCTGAAATCCCACCAGATTGTACATGGTTCCCTCCTGGTTTTCCCGGCGCAGCTGTACCACCGCCCACGGACGGTGACCCGTGCGTGGATCGGTCAGTCCCACCGGTTTCAGCGGTCCGAACCGCATGGTATCCGGGCCACGGGATGCCAGTACCTCAATGGGCATACAGCCCTCATAGACCCGGAACGCATCCTTGTCGCAGTCGTGCAGAGGCGCACGTTCTGCGGCAATCAGCGCCTCGTAGAAGTTCTCGTACTCTTCCTTGTTCATGGGGCAGTTGATATAATCTGCATCCCCTCTGCCGTAGCGTGCCGCAAAGAACACTTTCTCCTTGTCCAGACTCTCAAAGCTGACGATGGGCGCAGCCGCATCGAAAAAGCTGAGCCGTGTGCCGCAGCGCTTTTCGATGTCTGCCGCCAGTGCGCCTTCTGTGAGCGGTCCGGTCGCCACGACTACCGGAGTATCCGGGATACGATCGACCACGGCGGTCTCCAGGGTGATGTTGGGGTGATTCCGGATGGCATCGGTGGCGAGGTCGGAAAACTGTTTCCGATCCACCGCCAGCGCACCGCCGGCAGCCACTGCCGATTTCCGGGCGCACTGCATCAGCAGCGAACCCAGACGGGTCATCTCCGCCTTGAGCAGACCTGCCGCAGAATTGATGCGGTCGGCTTTCAGCGAGTTAGAACAGACCAGCTCCGCCAGCCCCTCATAGTGGTGCGCCGGCGTGTACTGCACCGGTTTCATCTCCAGCAGCTGCACGGAAAAGCCAGCCTCTGCCAGCTGCCAGGCAGCCTCACAGCCTGCCAGTCCGCCGCCGATCACGGTTACGTCTGCCATTTACGCACCTCCTACCGGACGGGAATAGCCGCAGCCCGGCTTTTCGCATACCAGCGTGCCGGACTTGCCGCCTTTCTGGAACAGGGTACAGCCGCACTGGGGACACTTTTCCTCGGTCGGAACATTCCAGGTCATGAAATTGCAGTCCGGATAAGCGCTGCATCCGTAGAAACTTCTGCCACGCTTGGACTTTTTCAGAATGATCTTGTTATTGCAAAGCGGACAGGAACCGGCAGTTTCCTGGACGATCTTCTTGGTGTTCTTGCACTCCGGGAATCCGGGACACGCCAGAAAGCGTCCGTAGCGCCCGATCTTGATGACCATATTTCTGCCGCACTGATCGCAGACGATATCCGTCTCCTCATCCGGCACTTTGACACGCTTGCCTTCCATTTTTTCCTCGGCAGTCTCCAGCGTCTTGGAGAAATCGCCGTAGAAGTCCTCCAGCGTATCCACCCAGCTTTTCTTGCCACGTTCCACATCATCCAGGTTGTTTTCCATCTCTGCGGTAAACTTCACATCCAGGATATTGGGGAAATGCTCTTTCATCAGTTCCGTAGTCACTTCGCCCAGGACGGTGGGTTTCAGCTGTTTTCCCTCACGCTCCACATAGAGGTGGGTGGTGATGGTGGTGATGGTCGGCGCATAAGTACTCGGTCGGCCGATGCCGTTCTCTTCCAGCGCCTTGATCAGCGTCGCCTCTGTATAGCGTGGCGGTGCCTGGGTGAAGTGCTGGTTGCCTTCCAGAGACTTCACCTTGATCTCCATGCCCTTTTCCAGCTCCGGCAGGTTCTTGTTCTCGCTCTTGTCGCCCTTGGCATCGTCGTACAGCACGGTAAAACCGTCAAACTTCACGGTCGAGCCGGTTGCCTTAAAGATACAGTTGTCTGCCTCGATGTCCACAGACACCGTATCCATCAGCGCATCTGCCATCTGGCTTGCAATAAAGCGCTCCCAGATCAGCCGGTACAGCTTGTACTGGTCGGCGGTCAGACTGGACTTCACCCGATCCGGCGTCATGTCCGGCATAGACGGACGGATCGCCTCGTGGGCATCCTGGGCGTTCTTCTTGGACTTATATGCTCTCGGCTCCGGCGGCAGATAGTCTGCGCCGTATTTTCCGGTCACATAGTCTGCGGCTGCCTGCTGCGCCTCTGCGGAGATACGCAGGCTGTCGGTACGCATATAGGTAATCAGACCGACTGCACCCAGTCCGTCGATATCCACGCCTTCGTACAGTTCCTGTGCCACCTTCATGGTGCGCTTGGACTGAAAGCCCAGGCGATAGGAGGCATCCTGCTGCAGGGTCGAGGTGATAAACGGCGGTGCAGGGTGGCGCTTGGTCACCCGTTTTTTCACATTCTGCACGGAATAGCTGGCATTTTGCAGCCGTTCCAGCAGAGCATCTGCGGCAGCCTTGTCCGGGATCTCCGTCTTGTCCACCCGTTCGCCGTCCACCTTCACCAGCTTTGCCGCAAACACCTTTCGGGACGGCGGCGCCGTGAACTTCGCATCAATGGACCAGTACTCCTGGGAAACAAACGCACGGATCTCGTTTTCCCGGTCTACCACCAGGCGCACAGCTACCGACTGTACACGTCCGGCAGACAGACCACGGCGCACCTTTTTCCACAAAAACGGGCTGAGCTTATAGCCCACCAGACGATCCAGGATACGGCGTGCCTGTTGGGCATTCACCAGATCCAGGTCGATCTTGTGGGGATGGCTCATACCAGCCTGGATACCGCTCCGGGTGATCTCGTTGAACTCCACCCGGTCATCGGCATCCATATCTAAATGCAGCATCTGTGCGATATGCCAGGAAATGGCTTCTCCCTCTCTATCCGGGTCAGTTGCCAGATAGATATGGTCGCACTTTTTTGCGTGTTCTTTCAGTTTTTTGATAACGTCTTCCTTGCCCTTCATATCAGTATACTGAGGCTGAAAGCCGTTTTCTACATCCACACCCAGTTTCGACTTCGGCAGATCCCGGATGTGACCCATAGAGGCAATGACATCATAGCCCTTGCCCAGATATTTTTGAATGGTTTTCGCCTTTGCCGGCGACTCCACGATCACTAAATTCGACATAACTCTCTCTCGTTCTCTCTCAAGGCAAAATCGTCTTCAAAACAGGGAAACGCTGCATAAAGCCTGCCTAACAGCTTTGCACACAGGCTTTATTCCGTGTTTCCGCAGGTTTTCCTGCGCACTAACGCATCCGCCGGAATTGCTTTCCCGGCAGACGTTCCAGTTTCCCGTACAGTTCCAGTTCCGTCAGCGTTGTGGTCAGTTCCTCCATGGAAACCTCCAGCTCCGCTGCGATCTGATCCATGTGCATCACACGCTGTCTTTGCAGCAGAGACAGGATCTCTCCTGCCAGACCCTCCAGCTCTTCCTCCGGCATGGGGTCGATCGCCGGATCGGGTTCGGTCTCTTCCGGGATTTTCGGCTCCGGCGGACGCTGTTTCCGGCGGCTTGGCTGCTGCAAAGCGTCGGATTCTCCCAGCGTCATCACGGAACTCTCGGATTTTTCCCGTGTCTCATCGTACAGTGCCGATGCCCCGATCATGTGGGCATGGCTAGTGTAATACTCATAGACGATGTCCCGGCTGTCAAATACCGGGATCGCACCGTCCCGAAGATATTTTATCACACCCATATATCGTTTGTCAAATATATCTGCCGGCGGAATGCAAAAAACATCCCGTCCCTGTTCCATGGCGTTCTCCGCCGTAATCAGCGCACCGCTCCTGGCAGGTGCCTGTATGACAAAAGTTCCCATGCTTAACCCGGACAGCACCCGGTTTCGCAAGGGAAAATTCGATGGAGCCGGCGATGTTCCCGGCAGAAATTCCGACAGGATCAAGCCACGCCTGGCAATTTCATATTTCAAATTGGCATGGGGCTGGGGATATGCAACATCCAGTCCGCAGCCCATCAGCGCAATGCTGGGCTTATCCGCCTCCAGCGCACAGCGGTTCGCCGTGATGTCGATGCCCACGGCATATCCCGTCACCGGAACAAATCCCATCTGCACCAGATCGTGGCAGATGGTCTTTTCCACCTGGAGACTGTACGGCGAGGGATTGCGAGTTCCCACGATCGTCAGCAGCAGGTGTTCCTGCAAAAGGGAGCTGTCGCCCTGATAAAACAGCAGCACCGGCGGATTCACAATGGAGAGCAGCTGCGGCGGATACGCCTCGTCGCCGTACCAGAGAATGGACAGGCGCAGCTTTTCGCACCGTGCCAGCATTTCTTCCACTTGTGCCTCGCCGGTCTGGCGGATGCGCCGCAGCGTATGTTCCGGCAGGTGCAGTGCCGCATCGGATTCCGGCTTTTGCAGCACCTCCACCGCTTTCTGGGGTGAACCATACCGGTGGAGCGCTTTCCAGATCCGTGGACTTCCTGCGCCGAACACCATCACCAGCCACAGCAGGCAGCGAATCTCTTCCATGTCACTGCCCTCCGTTTCCGGCGGCTGCCGCTTTCTGCACTTCCCACAGGATAATGCCGGCAGCCATCGCCGCATTGAGGGATTCGATCGTCCCGTGCATAGGAATCGTCACCCGGCGGTCACAGGCGGCAGAGACTTCTTCCGGCAAGCCGTTCCCCTCGTTGCCGATCACCACCGCCGTCCCCTTCCGGAACAGACACTGTCCCACCAGTTCCGCCTGTCCGGAGACCACAGCGGCGCAGGACTCCACACCGGCATCCCGGCAGGCAGCCAGCACCGGTTCGATCTCCGGCACACAACAGAGCGGCACACGGAACAAAGAACCCATGGTCGCACGCACCACCTTGGGGCTGTAGATGTCACAGCTGGCGCTGTAGATCACCCCGTCCAGCCCCAGAGCGTCTGCGGTACGCAGGATCATGCCGGCATTTCCGGGGTCCTGTAGCTGGTGCAGCACGGCATAGCTGCCGCCGGTATGGATCAGCGCCGAAAGCGCCGGCGGATCCGGTATCTGACAGACGGCGAACACGCCCTGGGTGTGTTCTGTCTGGGACAGTTCCGCCGCCAGACTGTCCGAGACAAGAGCGCAGCGTGTGCCGTGCAGCACGTCCGGCAAACCCTCTGCCTGCCAGCGTGCCAGACCGTCCTCTGTCCAGAACAGCTGTGTCAGCGCCGCACCGTTTTTCACGGCATCCGACACCAGCCGAAAGCCCTCCAGCACAAACAATCCGGTCTTTGTCCGTTCCTTCCGGGAACGTGCCAGCTTGCGGTACTGTTTCACCGCAGCATTATCATGCGCCGAAATTTTCAGCAGCGTTTCCATATCGTTTTCCACCAGCTTTCGTTATGGCAGCACCGTGCAGAGCCGTCAGGCGGACTATGGGTGGTACTGCCGAATATTCCGGATTTTCCTCATGATACAACAAAACACGCCCCGTATCGTTTCCAGAGCGTGTTTCGCATTCGATCCTTACAGAGCAGCCTTAGCCTGTTCTACGATTGCAGTAAAGCCTGCTGCGTCGTGAATGGCGATCTCAGACAGCATCTTGCGGTTCAGTGTGATGCCAGCCTTCTTGCAGCCGTTCATGAACTGGGAGTAGTTGATGCCGTTCATCTTGCAGGCAGCGGAAATACGAGTGATCCACAGCTGACGGAACTCTCTCTTCTTCTGCTTTCTGCCGATGTAAGCATAGTTGCCGGACTTCATGACAGCCTGTTTTGCCATCTTGAAGTGCTTGCTCTTGCTGCCCCAGTAGCCCTTTGCCAGCTTCAGGGTCTTATTTCTTCTCTTACGAGTCATCATTGCACCTTTAATACGTGCCATAGTTATTTACCTCCGTTATTTCTCAGATTCCAGTCTAAAGCCCTGTCGTTCGGCTTAGAGATACGGCATCAGCTTTTTCAGTGCCGGTGCGTTTGTGCTGTCAGCGATACCTACGGTACGAGCGATTCTCTTCCGCTTGGTGTCCTTCTGAGTCAGTCTGTGTCTCTTGTTGGTCTTCTGATACTTTACTTTTCCGGAAGCAGTCATCTTAAAGCGCTTTTTTGCACCGGAATGTGTCTTGGTCTTGATCTTTGCCATGGTGAATTCCTCCTGTTTACTTCGATGCCTTCGGTGAAATGAACATGACCATGCTGCGGCCTTCCATTTTCGCAGGCTTATCAACAACGCCGACTTCCTTGCACGCTTCCTGGAAACGCTTCAGAAGTTCTTCGCCGATCTGCGGATGTGCGATGGCACGTTTCCGGAAACGGACTGAAACTTTCAACTTGTCGCCACCCTGCAAAAACTTCTTTGCCTGGTTGACCTTGGTCTCAAAGTCATGGGTGTCGATGGCAGAAAACATACGGATCTCCTTGATGGAGACAACCTTCTGATTTTTCCGTGCCTCTTTTTCCCGTTTCTGCTGTTCAAAGCAGTACTTGCCGTAGTCCATGATCCGGCACACCGGCGGCTTTGCACCCGGTGCGATCTTTACCAGATCCAGGTCTTTTTCATAGGCGATCTTCTGCGCATCTCTTGCAGACATTGTTCCGAGTTTTTCGCCGTTCTGGTCGATGACCAGAATCTCTCTGTCCCGAATTTCCTCATTGATCTGCAGTTCTTGTTTGCTGATAAGCCAGCACCTCCAAACATATTATTTTCAAACAAAAAAAAGCGTCCACTTTTTCAGGTGAACACTCCTTCTCCATTCGTCAAAACCGTCCTCTCTCCGGAGAGAAAAGCCGTTGTACACGAGTATTGACCGTTTCGACTAAGCGCCAAACGGTGAGAACGGGAATGCTCTTCTTTGTTTACTTTTGCTATTTTATCATATTATCATTCGTCTGTCAAGCATCCGTTCGATATTTTACAATTTATTTACACATTTATCTGTGCGCAAAAGCACGCAGCAGGCGTTCAGAACCATTTTTCCAGCCATTCCACGCACTTCAGCTTTACCGCATAGCGTTCATGATGCCGCAGCAGATCCTGCTCCGGTTTTCCAAAAGCGTCCTCGGCGGTCTCTTCGTCTGCGGTGACATCGCAGGCATTGGGGACACACAGGGACGGGTACATCACGCACCACCAGTTCTGACCCTGTGCCGCACCGATGGTGATGCGCAGGGCGGTATATTCCCCTGCCGGCATGACCCAGTCCCCGTAAGTACGGTCATCGAAGGGCATCTCCACCAGCTGTGCCTTTACCGGATAGGAATAGCCCTCATCCCAGACCAGCTGCTGCGCCGTCTGTTCCAGGGCTTCCAGGTTTTCTGCGGCAATGGTCTCCGCATCCTCCACGGATTCCGCATCGCCGGCAAAGAGTGTGTCCGCCTGTTCCAGCACCTTGTCCCGGACTTTCAGTTTCAGCGCCTGGTCGTCGATGCTGTCCGAATTCGCCAGGATATGCAGCCGCAGCACGTTCTGTTCCAGAGACCGGTAACTCTGCGCCGTTCCCGTCAGCGCCGAACAGCAGACAGCGCCGACCATGCCCAGCAGCAATGCCCATTCCAGTTTTTTCATATCGCTCACCTCGATGAGAGTATGCACCGGAATGGGGAAGGTTATACTTGCGGAGGGATTTTTTATAACACCAACTCCGCCAATATTGTATTCGACACCAGAAACCCCTTCGGCGTAAATGCCACCCGGTCTCCGGTGCGCCGCAGGAATCCCAGCTTGCAGTAGCGCTCCACCGCCGCTTTTTTTTCTGCCAGCCACGCCGACGGAACGCCCTCTGTCAGCCGCAGTCCCAGCATCAGGCGCTCTTCCAGGGTGCAGGGCGCACCGTCCTCAGTTTCCACCGTCTGCACCGGCTGTTCCAGAAAGGATGCCGCCGAGGACGGCACGAAAAATCGTTTCCCGTTCCAGCAGGAGTGCGCCGACGGACCAATGCCCAAATACGGCTCGCAGTGCCAGTACTTGCAGTTGTGACGGCTCTCAAAGCCGGGCTTGGCAAAGTTGGAGATCTCATACTGGGCGAACCCGGCAGCATTCAGCTGTTCCACTGCCTGTAAGTAGAGATCTGCCGCCGCATCCTCATCAGGACACTGCGCCGCAATCTGCTGTCTGGCGAAAGGCGTTCCCGGTTCGATTTTCAGCAGATAGGCGGAAATATGTACGATGGGCAGCCGGGTCATTTCCCGGATGGTCTGTTCCAGTTCCTCCGGCGTCTGTCCCGGCAGCGCCAGCATCAGATCGCAGGACAGATTGTCAAATCCTGCCGCTGCGGCAGCGCAGACGGTCTCGACCGCCTCCTGCGCCGTGTGCAGCCGACCCAGCCGTTTCAGCTGGCTGTCCGAAAGCGACTGCACCCCGAAAGACAGCCGGTTTACGCCGCTTTCCCGGAACCGGCGCAGCTGTTCCGGTGCGGCAGCGGCAGGGTTTGCCTCCATTGTCACCTCTGTATCCGTGGACAGGGCAAAACAATCCGCCGCCGTTTCCAGGATCTGTGCGATTTGTGCCGGAGACAGCAGAGACGGTGTGCCGCCGCCAAAATAAACGGTATCCACAGGTTCTGCACAGGCATAGTGCCGCAGATTCCGACAGACCGCCTGGGTATAGCGTTCCAGCAGTTCCGGTTCGGCGGCGATGGAATAGAAGTTGCAGTACGGACACTTCCGGCGACAAAACGGCACATGGATATAGAGTCCGGCAGCCATCAGCTCAGCACGTCATTCCGGATAGGCTTTTCCAGCGGACCAAAAAAGGCATCGAAAATCCGGCACAACACATACGCCGCCACGATCGTGCCAGCCATATACGCATAGTCCCAGGTGGAATTTCCCTTGAAGTAAATGAGCATCACCAGCACCAGGGCAGCAATGTACACCACTGCGCTGAAAATCATGGACGCCTTTCCGTTGACACAGTGCTGACCGCATTCCATGCAAACTTTGCCTTTGGTGTGCAGTCCGCCGGTAAAGGCTTTTTTCAGCGGATTGAATGACTTTGCGCCGCAGTACGGGCAGGTATAGATCGATTTCATAAATCAGATTCCTTTCGAAAAGTTTCGGGCAATTTCCAGAATTGCCGGATAGATTTATTATAGTGTGTTCCGGGTGAAATGTCAAGGCGGTGCATCTGCCTTTCCACGCCGCCCGGAAAACAGGCGAGCCGCCGACAGTGTTTTCCCTGCCGGCGGCTCGTTTATGATTCACTTGTACCGTGTTTTTTATCCAAGCTGAACGTTTCCAAGCTGGACGTTGTGGATTCTCGCATAGTCTGCGATCAGATCAAAGTTCAGATCATAGCGTCCCTCCGAGAAGAACGAAGAGTCGCTGGCACCGCTGCCGGTGAATGCACAGGATACCATTGTTGCATAGACATCGTCCAGATCGACGTCGCCGTCTGCATCCACATCCATCAGATTCCAGTACAGCTCATTGTCAATATTGCGATCCGCCATACTTTCATCAAAGCTCTTCCCGTTATTCGATTTTACAAATTTATCGCCTTTGTTGGTAATACCAAGGGAACGACCAATTTCTTTTACGCCCTGAAGAGCTACCATGTAAAGTTCATCCATTACAGCAGTGGAGCTGATCGTTTCTTTTTCTGATTTCCGGCTGTACCGTACATCACAGAGGGCATAGGTCTGTTTCTCGTGAATCAAATCGGCATCTGCCTGATCGAAAACACCGTCACCGTTCATGTCCCCCAGAATCTGCCGGTCCTTTGTCAGCAGCGTGGGATCTACATACAGAAAACGAGTTGCCATTGCCGCATCATGTCCGGTCACATAGCCATCCATATCCAGATCGCCCGGTTCTACATCAAAATAAGCCACCAAATTCATATCATAGCGATCTTCTGCAGGATATATGGGCTTTACTTGTGCGCCTGCACGTGAAATTGCACAAATCAATGCTTCAACATCATCTTCATCCACAACACCATCTGCATTTACATCCATCAGATTAAAATCTCTCAGACTGATTACCTGCTGGCTTTCCAGCTGATTGATTATGTCATCAATATCATCTTTTTCCAGAGAATGATCTGCTACTACTTTATAGTCCCTGTAATTGCTCGTGTAACTATAATATCGTACCATGTATACATCCGTTACATTCGGGTTTTTACGTTCACCTTTCTGAAACGTAACGCCTAAGCCGCAGACTTTCTGCGCAAAAATAGCATCTGCATCGCTCTGATCCACCACGCCGTCACCGTTCATGTCCGCCAGCGCTTTCTGCTGGTCGCTGAGCAGTTCCGGGTCTACGTTCAGATAGCGGCTGACCATTGCCGCATCATGTCCGGTGATATAACCGTCCATGTCTACATCGCCCTGCACATAAGTTTCATCTGCCGCAGCTGCATGGATCACAGAGAACGGCACTGCGCCGACTGCCAGAACAGCCGCTGTGAGAAATGATAATACCTTTCTTTTTTTCATATGAAAAACCTCCTTCATATTGCCTATGCTCTCATTTTCTGCATGAAGCTCATGCAGTCCCTAAAAATGAGACCATTAAAACTGATCGAAAAGATCTAATCCGTTTATGGTACACAGTTTTGACACATCCAAAAGCGCCGGATCCAGGTCATATCTGCCGTCCGCAAAAAAGCCGGTTTTCAGATAACCTGCACCTCTCAGCGCACAAGACTGCGCCGTCACAAAAATATCTACCATGTCCACATCGCCGTCTGCGTCTACATCCATCAGATTATAGTCCAGCTTGCTGACGATATTTGCATTTTCGTTTTCCGTCCACTTTTCATGGGTCGTGACAACTGCGGATGCGCTGTTGACCACCGTATGTGTATAACCGGCATACTCCCTCGCACAGTAATACAGCTCAAAATACAGTGTTGTGGAATCCAGCATCAAGCTCCGGTCTTTTCTACCCTTCTTGAAACTGTCTCCCAGCGAATACCTCTGATTTTCGTAGATCCAGTCGGCATCGCTCTGATCCACCACGCCGTCTTCGTTTACATCTGCCAGCACCAGCTGTTCCTCTGTCAGCAGATGCGGATCTACATTCAGATACCGTGTCACCATAGCGGCGTCATGCCCGGTAATCACGTGATCCATGTCCACATCTCCCAGACAGTAGATCTCTTCCGCCGCACCCGCCGGCAGTGCCGGAAGTGCAGCCAGCGCCATGATCCCTGCTGTCACGATGGAAACGACCTTTCCTTTCTTCATAAAAATCACCATCCTTTCTGAGCGCCAGTCCCGTGCCCAAAGCGAAACTGGTTTTCTCTTTTATTTTACACCATTTTTTACAATCTGTCAACACTGTTTTTTCCTGTTTTCTGCCGCTGCGCCGCAAAAAAACAGGGCGAAAGCGTGTGCCTCCGTCCTGTTTCTGCAAATTCGATTCTCTTTGGAAAAATCAGCGGTAGATGGTCTTTTTCGCCGTCTCTACCACAATATCCGCACACAGCTCCAGTCCCAGTGCGCCGCTGTTCAGACAGAGGTCATAATTGTCCTTGTCGTACCAGTTTCCGCCGGTATTGATGCTGTAGAAGGTCTCACGGCGCTTGTCGATCTTGCGCAGCATTGCCTCTACCCGGCGTTCGTCTACGTGATACTCCTGCACGGCACGTTCCGAACGGGACTTGGTGTCCGCATAGATAAACACATTGAACAGATTTTCCAGATCACGGAGGATATAGCTTGCACAGCGTCCCACGATCACGCAGTCGCCTTTTTCTGCCAGTTCCCGGATGATGTTGGTCTCGATGATATAGACCTTATCCGACAGCGGCAGGTTTTCTTCGATGGTGCGTGTGGGGCTGGAGGTCAGCATCAGCGTGTATAAAAAGCTCTTCGGCGCTGCCTCTTCCGCAGTCTCCAGGTACTCCATGGAGACGTTGCAGCGTTCAGACGCCATTTGTAAAATTTCACGATTGTAGCACGGAATGCCCAGCCGCTCTGCGATCATCTCGCCGATCTCACGGCCGCCGCTTGCATATTCTCTTTCAATGGTAATGATTCGATGACTCATAGTAAAATGCCTCCTCTAGTTTGAGAAACAGGGACACGATTCCCTTTCCCAGTGCTTTTTCTTATTATAGCATACTTTTCGATTTTTTGCACGTTTCAGACGAATTTTTTTGCAGTTTTTATAGAAATTCTACGTTTTATACATTCGTATAGTGAATGATTTATGCAATTCGCCAACATTCAGCTTTATTTTGTAGCGTCCTGGATCGCCTGGATGATCTCCGGATAATACCAGGTGCAGTCCTTGCGGTTCAGCAGTCCGAAACCGTTTTTCGTTTCGTTGTTGTCCCAGATAAAGCACTTGATGCCGTGTTTCTTGGCAGCGCTGAGATAATAGCTGAACCACGCCACTCTGGCAGAGGTGTTCTCGTTCTTGTTGACGCAGCCGGTCTCGTCAATGATAACCGGAATGCCCTTGCTGATAAAGGTGTCGTCCAGGTACTGGAATGTGGTGTCCAGTTCCTGCTTATCGCTGTCGCTGCCCCAGTCGGCACGGGTGTCGTCCGGACCGCAGAAATTCCACGGCGCATAGATGTGCAGGGAAACGATAATGTGGTCGTCCTTGGGAACAATCATACCGCCGATGGCGTTCTTCTCCGCAGACTGTGCGTAGTCGGTGACGATCACGGTACGGTCTGTGTTAGAGCCGCCGGATGCACGGACGGTGTCCACAAACGCCTGGAACAGCTGGTTGATAACATCGTAGGATTCCTGGGTGCCGCCGGTCCACTCCTCGGCAGAGCCGATGACACGGGGTTCGTTCATGCCCTCGAAGATCAGACGGTGGTCATAGTCCTGGAAGGTGGCACAGATCTGTTTCCAGATGGTGGTCAGCGTAGCCTTGTCGCTTTCCAGCTTATCTTTGGTGGGGACGAGCCAGAGAGCATCGTCGTGGTGTACGTTCAGAATGACATACAGCCCGTCATTATAGGCATAGTCTACGACTTCCTTGACACGGCTCATCCACGCCGCATCAATGGTGCCGTCTGCTGACATATGTTCACCCCAGGTGACCGGAATACGAACTGCATTAAAGCCGGCAGCCTTTACCGTATCGATCATCTGCTGTGTGGTCTTGGGGTTGCCCCAGCCGGTTTCTGTATCGCTGGAATTGGTGTCGTGGCTGTCCAGGCTGTTGCCCAGATTCCAGCCCACCTTGATGTTTTCCACGATCTGTTTGCTGCTCATGGCATTGACCTGATCCTTGGTGGGGATATCGCCGGTCACTTCTGCCACTTCGCCGCCTTTGGAGGATTCCTCCGACTTGGTCTCCGTCTTGGTGGTTGTTCCGGTGCTGTTGCTGTAGCGAACACTCACATTGTTCAGCGTAATGCTGGGCTGGTCGCTCCACCAGTATCCCAGCATCACTTCGCCGCCGTTGTCGATGCTCTCCTTGACCTCATCCGGCACGATCCAGGTCAGCGAGAGGCTGGAAGAATCGGTAAACACGCAGACATTCTTGGTCTGATACCAGCCCTTATCGGTTGCGCAGTCTGCGTTTTCATCCACAGATACACCGAATGCGCCGGTGAACTTGCCCAGTGCGCCGCTGCTGCTGATATCGAAGGTCACGGTCTGGAGGGTGTCGTCTGCACCGATCAGATCAGACAGTGCGATCTTCGCCGTTTTGGCTGCCTCATCGTTAAAGCTGAGGGTGGATGCCGGGCTGACAGAATTGGTGCCGTCTACCGGAACTTCCTTGGTGCGGGTATAGGTGCAGACAATGCTGGACAGCTTTACCTGCTGTACATTGCTCCACCAGTGACCAAACAGGACTTCGCCGCTGGGGTCGATCTCGGTCTGGATCTCTGTAGGAACATTCCAGGTGAATTCCGCATAGGCGCTGTTCTGGGACTGTTCAAAGTCTGCCGCCTGATACCATCCGGCATCGGTTGCGCTGGCACAGCCGTCCTTGACGGAGACGCCGTAGCCGCCTTTGAAGTCGCCCAGACTGGACGAGCCGTCGGCAGAATAGACGATAAAGGTAAAGGACTGTACCACGTCGCCTTCCTGGATAAAGTTGTCCAGCTTTGCCTTATAGTTGTTGGCGGTGTCGCTGCCCTTGTCCAGCATGGCGTTGATATCCGTCAGTTCCGTACCCAGCGTAGACGAAACCGTCTCTGTAGGGCTGACGTGTACGGTAGTGGTAGTCGCTTCGGTGGTTTCCGCTGCGGCTTCGGTCTCCTTGACGGAGGATTCCTCTGCGGCAGAAGATTCCGGCTTGCTGCTGTCATTGCTCTGCTTGCCGCATCCGGTAAACGCCGAGCCTGCCAGAACGCCGGCGAGCAGCAGTGCCGTGAGTTTTTTCCATGATTTCATAATGTTGTTCCTTTCTAAAAAAACAACGGATGCCAAAAGGATTCAGCATCCGCCGTTTTTCTTTCGAACCTTCCGGCTCTTACAAAAAATATGATTAGTCCACTTTGACGATTTCGCCCATCTGATTGCGGCCTGCGCCGATGGCGTTGGATTCGTCTGTATCGATGTGCATTGCAGTTGCATAGTTCGGGGAAACACGGCAAACCACGTCGCCCAGAATTGCCTTTCTGCCGTCGGTCTCAACACGTACCCAAACGATATCCTTGTCCTTTACGCCAGCCTTCGCTGCATCCTCCGGGGTGAAGTGGATGTGACGCTTTGCCACGATCACGCCCTCAGAGATCTCCAGCTGACCAGCCGGACCAACGATCGTACAGGCACCAGAACCTGCTACGTCACCGGATTCCCGGATCGGTGCTGCAATACCGATAGAACGTGCATCTGTTGCAGACAGTTCTACCTGGTTTGCGCTGCGGAACGGGCCGAGGATCGAAACGTTCGGCAGTTCCTTCTTCGGACCAACGATAGTCACACGCTCTTCGCTTGCGAACTGTCCCGGCTGAGACAGCATCTTCTTAACTGTCAGTTCCTTTCCCTCACCGAACAGCACGGCAAATGCCTCGGCAGTCAGATGTACGTGTCTTGCAGATGTTTCAACAATAAACTTTTCAGACATGGTGTATACCTCCCATAAATGCTAACCGGCAATGCACCGGCTTCTTACAATATTGTACTACTTTTTGCCGGTTTCGTCAAGGGGCTTGCCGTGTTTTTTCCGCTGTATCCGCTCCGTGTTTCACTTTTTCTGCTGTACACGGATTTTCCATATTTCTTGACACATTTTTCAAAGTGTGATACAATAAAGCAAGTAAAAGAGAGAGGAATCTGCTTTATGTATTACCTATGCTATGCGCTGCTGTACTGCATCATCTTTGCCTTTGGTGCAGCCATCGGCAGCTTTCTGAACGTCTGTATCTACCGGCTGCCCAAGGAGGAATCCCTGTGGCGGAACAACTCCCACTGCATGACCTGCGGCACGCCCATCCGGAAACGGGATCTGATCCCGATTTTCAGCTGGTGCCGGCTCAGGGGAAAATGCCACAGCTGCGGCGCAAAGATCCCGTTCCGCTATACGCTGGTGGAGAGTCTGAACGCCGTGCTGTACGTGCTGATCTATGCGTACTTCGGCATCTTTGACCGTCCGCTGTATGCCGGGCTGGTCTGCCTGTTCTGTTCGGCGCTGGTGGTCGTCTTTTTCATGGATCTGGACACCCAGCTCATCAATCTGTACGTGCTGGGATTCATTGGGCTGCTGGGCATTGCTGCCACGGTCTATGATGTCTGCACCGGAAACAGCACCCTGCTCTCCCACCTCATTGGCGCAGCAGCAGCGTCCGTCCCCCTGTTCCTGCTGGTGATCCTGTCCGGCGAGCGTGCCATGGGGCGTGGCGATGCGGAACTGATGCTGGTGGGCGGACTGTTCCTGGGAGTAAAGGGCGTTGTAGTCGGGCTGTTCCTGGGATTGATTCTGGGCTGTATCTTCGGGCTGATCCACAAGGCAAAGACCGGGGACTCCAGATTCGCCTTTGGGCCGTATCTGTCTGCCGGCATGGCGCTGGCGCTGGTGGTGGGCGAACCCATTGCAAATCTGTATTTGCAACTGTGCGGTCTGCGGTAATCAGAACGTGTCAATAAACAAAAAGCGCATTTCCGGAACGTATCCGGGAATGCGCCTTTTTTCGTTATGCCGCCGGAGAAATACCCTCCACGTGGATGGTATAGTCCGTCATGCTCTTGTTGCTCCAGAAGAACCACTGCCCGGTCTTGGGGTTGTAGTTGTTCTTCGGGGAAAGCACCTCTGTGCCGACCTTTACGGTATAGCCGTCGGACAGGGTGTAGCCTGCCTTGGGCGTGATGGTAAAGTAGCACACGCCGCTTTCGTTGAACAGAGATTCGCTGAATGTGATGTCACAGCCAGCCGCACTGGTTTCGTCCAGGCCAACATTTTTGCCGTTTTCGCTGGCGGCGATGGGTTTGGCGGTGGTTGTGGTAGTTGTTGTGGGTTGAGGGATGGTGGTGTTTATGGTAGTAGTAACAACTTCGTTTGTTACATCAGGGATACTCTCCGTAAATATTGCACTTATAGATTCCCCTCGTGTCATAATACGAGTAAACTTTGCTGTTGCTGTGTCATTTGAATAAATAAATTTAATTGTTTGGACCTTTGCATTTCCACTATAACTCGTTATTTTAATCGAAACGTCTTTTAACAAACTTATTTTATTGATATCAGAGCTTGGAATAGTATAAATATTTGTTTCATTTCCTGTTATGCTGCCGTAATAAGCAAATGTTTCTCCGCTACCACTCCAGCTTTCTGTTTGAAATTGTGATGCTGATAATTCCGCTTGACAATTATGATTTCCCTTTGCAAATTCAATTTGAATCTGATCGGGAACTCTTTTTGAATCTTCGCTATTTACAAACCAGTATTTTGATATATCATAAGATTGATTGTACTTAAAAGCGTCTCCATCAAATACAATCATATTTTCCTCATAACTCGGCTTTTCTTCTACTGGAGTTGTTCCACTTCCATCAGATTGCTTATAGTAGAATTTCACAGATACAAGATCTCCCATTCCATCATAAGTATTATAATTTTGAACAGTCATAGCTGCATCTGCATTCCCATTTACACTAATATAGATGCTGTTATTTTCATCTAGCATTCCTTTACTTTGAATGTCCAAGTATTGTGTATAGTTGTTAAAAAACCATTTAACATTCGGGAAATTACCACATGATGTAAATTTCAATTCAATACCAATCAAATTATTATGATTTGGAATAGCGATGGAAACATTATAGTTCACCCCGGTCACCACAGTTGTCACCACACTGCCGGAAGTTTCCGTCGCAGAAGTGGTAGTCGTCGCTGTAATACTTGTAGTTGTACTTGTTGTAGCAGACGTACTCGTACTGCTCGTACTTACAGAGGACGATGTCACAGCAGATGTGGATGTGACTGTGGAGGTGGTCGCCGCAGAGGTAGTCGTCGAAGAAGTAGCTGCTGTTGTCGTGGTGCTTGTGGTTGTCGAAGTCTCCGTTGTGGTGGAAGTGGTCGTGTTTGTCGTCGTGGTAGTAGTTGTTGTCGTGGTGGTCGTGCTGCTTGTTGTAGTCGATGTGGTCTCCGCCGCAGAAGTGGTTTTCGCCGTGGTCTCGGTTTCGGTGGAGGTGGTTGTGGTGGTTGTTGTTGTCGTTGTGGTATCCGTTGTGATCGGCGCACTGGGTGCCACGATACTACAGGAGATATCCTCCGGACTCAGTCCCTTGCAGTAGAGATGCACGATCTTATCGGCTGCCGCAGAGGGCGTTACTGCGCTGTTGCTGTTCATCATGAACTTTGACAGGCTCTGACCGGATGCCAGCTGGGTATAATCCTTGGAATACACGTCATATTTGAGATTCGACGGATATTTGTCGAACTGAATCCCCACCTCGCCGACGTTGGTGATATAGTCGCACTTCGTCCAGTCCAGGGTGATGTTGGTGTAGGTGTTGTCGCCGTTGAGGGTGAGCATGGGGGTATACTGTGTTTCGTCAGTTTCTGTTGTTGTGGTCGATTTCCGATTCAGTGAAATGGAAACATCTGCGCCAACATCCGACAATGCACCTGCAAAGCTAAGCCGAAGAAACGGATACATATTCCATGTCAAGGGAATCGTTATCTGAACAGAATTTGCATCTACTTCCTTATACGCATACGGAATAGACTGTATCGAACCTGTTTCATTTGCAGATTCCGACACATTCGACACCAGATAAAATGCCCAGCCAGCTTCTGTTCCCTGATAAAGGTTCAAAAGTTCTTTTGCGTGTACGTTGTTCAAAGTAATTACAAGCTCATCGCCTACAGCGTATCCGCACTTTGTAATATTAAAATACAATGTCTGCCGATACAGCTGCGAGCCGTCCTCTGCCTGCTTGTAAAAACTACTCGTTTGCTGTTTATAGAGAAGTGCAGAACAATCTTCCGGAACTTCGCCGTTATCCACATAAATAGAAACCTGGTTGGGATCCATGTAAACGACCCGGCTGATATCTAAACTATTTGAACCAGTCACAACGATCCAGCCTCTGCTGGATTCTGCATTGGATACCGGATTTTTCAAAAATACCCGATAAATGACATTGGTATTATTCGAGGCAGTTTCCGGTGTTGTTCCCTGTATCGTAGTATCATATTTTGCCTTAAAAGCTGCAACTGCTTTTGCACCATCCGAGTACGGGTCTGCATAAGAACGAAATGTCCCGTCATATGCAGAAAAGATAACATCATGTCTCACCCAACCGTGTGCAGCCAGTTCTGCCTCATCCGTATTATCCCCAGAACCAACATATTTCAAGGAATCCAAATCTGAGTCATCACCAATGTAAACATAAACATTTTCACGGTTCGAATCCCGTTTAGAGGCATCATACTGCGCACCAGTTCCTGCTCCATCGTTTACATCTACACTCGGAAAAGCATATGCACCATACAATTTTTCTCCGTATGTTCCGTCCTCTGAAGTATACCCTTTTTTTGAGAAGAAACAGTAAAATGGCATCTGAAACTGAATGAACTTTACACTGTTGCACACATAGTCCGTCGTGTTTATGACAAGCGTATTGTTTCCCTTATAATGGTCCGGGAATGAGGCATCATTTCGGAAATCGTTTTGTTTATTGTTATTCTCATCCAGCCATTTTCCCCAGTTATCATACGTTTTGACACGCTCATCCAACTGTTTCCATCCGTTAGTTTCTGTCGTTGTAATCGTTTTCTTTACAACCGGATACGCTCCCGCATCCGTATAATTCGTCTTCAAAACCAGACTACAGCTCTGCGCCGACTGCACCGCAGCATACCCATCGCAGGAAACCGCAACCTCCACCGTCTGGCTGGTTTTGTCTGCCGGCTGATAGGTCAGCGTCACCGTAAACACCGCATTGGCATCGCTGCTGGCACCGGTGACCTGATACTTTTCCTCGGTATCACTGCTGCTCAAAAGCGTCACGCCTCTTCCGGCATCCGAGCTAAGAATGCCATAAGCACTCTGCTTTACCTCGTCCCAGTTCCAATACCGGCTCTGGGGCAGCTGGGTCTGGAGTTCGTCCGCCAGATTGTTCGCCACGGTCTGATAGTTCTGTATCTTCGCCGCCTGCACATAGGCAGAGATATTGGGCGCACACAGTGCCGCAATGATCGCCATAATCACCAGCACCACGATCAGCTCCACAAGAGAAAAGCCCTTTCGATTTTGTTTCATCTCTCTCACCTCTCTGAAAATCTACAGACGGACACGCCGCAGTTTTCCTTAACTCAGCAGGTCCAGAATCTCATTCTTGTTGTTGGATACCCGAATCGCATCCTCCCGGCGGATCGTGCCGGCTCTCACCAGGCGTGCCAGGTCAGCGTTCAGTGTGTGCATTCCCAGCGCTGCGCCGGACTGCATCACCGTTGCCAGCTGGAAGCACTTGTTGTCACGGATCAGACTGCCCACAGCATCTGTTCCCACCAGAATTTCTGTGGCAGCCACACGGCCGCCGCCCATTGCCAGCGGAATCAGCGCCTGGGTGATAACGCCCTTCAGAATCGTGGACAACTGCGTCCGGATCTGGTTCTGGGCGTGTGGCGGACAGCTGTCGATGATACGGTCCAGGGTCTGCGCCGCACCTGTGGTGTGCAGGGTGGACATGACCAGGTGTCCGGTCTCAGCTGCGGTAACGGCGGCGGAAATGGTCTCATAGTCACGCATTTCTCCTACCAAGATCACATCCGGATCCTCACGGAGCGCCGACCGCAGAGACGCCGCAAAGCTCTTGGTGTCCACGCCGATCTCACGCTGGTGGATGACGGACATTCCGGACTCATACACATACTCCACCGGGTCCTCAATGGTAATGATGTGTTCCGAACGGTTCTTGTTGATGTAGTCGATCATGGCGGAAAGAGTGGTGGACTTACCGCTTCCCGTCGGTCCTGTCACCAGGATCAGACCTCTGGGCTGGTCTGCCAGATTTTGCAGCACCTTCGGCATCTGGAGCTGTTCCAGCGTCGGGATGGTGTTGTTCAGCAGTCGGATAGTTGCCGCCACCTTTTTCATCTGCCGGAACACGTTGACACGCTGACGGCAATAGTCCGGCGTTTCAATGGCAAAGTCCACGTCGTCGCCGTTTTCCAGCTGTTCCCGCTGTTCATCGCTGAGCATGGACAGGATCATTTCCCGTGTTTCTGCCGCCGGAAACGAAAAGCCGCTGTCCAGCAGCTGTCCGTGGATACGGAATGAAACCGGCATTCCCTCGCTGATATGGATATCGGAACACTTTTTCTCCCGGGCTTTCATAATGAGTTCGTTCATTGTCATGGCAGTATACCATCCTTTCCCTGTTTAATCCGAATAATAAGCGATCTTCATGACCTCTTCCGGCGTTGTTACGCCCTCTTTTACCAGGTCGATGGCGCTGTCCATCAGACTGCGCATTCCCTGGGTCTTTTTTGCATATTCCAGCATTTCCTGGCTGTCTGCACTTCTGGCGATCATGCGTTTCAGTGTCTTGTCGATATATACCATCTCGTGGATGGAGATACGGCCCTTATAGCCGGTATTGTTGCAGACCTTACAGCCCTTGCCCCGGGTAATCATGGGGATGCCGTCGCCCACAATGGCGATATCCTCTGCCGTTGCCGGCTCTTCGTATTTGCAGAACTGGCAGACCTTGCGCACCAGACGCTGTGCCACGATGCCTACCACGGAGTTGGAGATCAGATACGGCGCAACGCCCATGTCCGCCAGACGGACGATGGAAGAGATCGCATCGTTGGTGTGCAGGGTGGAGACAACCAGGTGTCCGGTGATTGCCGAGCGGACAGAGATCTCCGCCGTCTCTGCGTCACGTGTCTCACCGATCATGATGATATCCGGGTCCTGACGGAGCAAAGCACGCAGTCCCACGGCAAAGGTCATGCCGGCAGTCACATTCACCGATGTCTGGGTGATATTGGGCAGGTCTTTTTCCACCGGGTCCTCGATGGTGGAAATGTTTACCGGACGCTCCGCCAGACGCTGCAGTACCATGTAAAGCGTGGTCGTCTTACCGGAACCGGTAGGCCCTGTGATGTAGATAATGCCGTTCGGCGCAGACATCATTTTCATCAGCATATTGTAGGAATAATCGTTCATGCCGAAGTGTCCGGCGTGGTCGATCTTGGTATCCGAAACCAGATAACGCATAACTACCTTTTCCCCGTGTGTGGTGGGCAGGATGGAAATACGCATACTGATATCAATGCCCTCCAGCACAGCGTGGAAGTTGCCGTCCTGGGGGATACGCTTTTCGGCAATATTCAGATTGCTCATGATCTTGATACGGGCAACGATGGAGTTATGCAGCGCCTTTTCCAGCGTCAGATAGCTGATCATCTGTCCGTCGATACGCATACGCACCTGGGTGAAATCCTTGAACGGCTCAATGTGGATATCGCTGGCGTTGGTACTGTAGCCACGCACCAGCAGAGAGTTTATCAGCTTGATGATCGGCACATCGTCGTCCGCATCGTCTGCGGTGAGCTGCGGCACTTCAATATCCTCGGCGGAAATATTCGCTTTTTTCGCCGCCTGCTTGGTGCTGATCTCGGCGTAGTAATATTCGATTGCCTTCTTGATCCGCTTTTCCTCACTCAGCAGCACCTCCAGCGGCATATCCACGATCTGGCGGATATCCTCCTGGGCATAAAAGTTCAGCGGATCGGACATTGCCAGCTGCAATTTCCCGTCATTTTCCGACAGCGCAATGACATTATACTTCTCTGCCAGCTGTTTCGGGACCTTCGCCACCACATCCACATTGACTTCGTACTCTTCCAGATTCACCATCTGAAGATCCAGCTTTTTCCCCAGCGCCTCCAGAACCTGGGTCTCTGTGACAAAGCCCATTTCTTTCAGCAGTGTGCCAAACCGCACCTTTTTGCCGGTCTGCGTTTTCTGGAACTGCAGCGCCTGGTCGATCTGTTCCTGCGTGATATAGCCGTATTCCTTCAGCACTTCGCCGATTGGTAAATTCTTCAATGCTCTCACCTTTCCCCTGTTGTTTTACCTTTATTCCAAACTGCCGATGTATAAATATGTGGATGTACCCGTATTGCTGTAGACATGGGATGAATCCGCAGCAGTGATTACCGTAACGCTGCTGTTTTTCAGTGCCACGGTACGTTCCTCCGAATAGTACACCGTGTCATTCCGCTTGATGCGCACCGTCAGAACCGCCGTGTTCCCGGAGCCGCTTTTCAGATCGATCTCCGCATCATAATTTCCCAGCTTGCAGAGGACGTTGTGAATCTCATTTTTGCTGTCCTCCGCATCGGAATAATACAGATAACCGTCCTCCACCAGTTCTTTTTTCCCGTCATCGTCATCTTTGACCGATAGCAAAACCTGGTGCGCACAGTCCGCCTTGCGGGAAATATCTGAAATGCCGCCGTAAGAACCGCCGATCTCTTTTGCATAGTTCAGCCGATCCTCCAGCTGTTCCATGACCGCAATGCCCTTGGACTGGGCGTTGAACATAATGACATTCTGACAGAAGATACGCATGGCGTTCAGCAGAATTGCCGACGCCGATGCCACCAGAATGCCGATCAGCAGAACCGTCACGACTTCTTCTGCCAGCGTAAAGCCTTTTCGGTTTTTTTCTATCCTCCGCATCTGGTCATCCTCCTTTGCCGCAGCGGAACGCCCGGCATTCTGCGCCGGACAGCGCTTACGATTTCGGACTGTACTTCACAAATCCGTCCGCCGAACGCTTCTGGACTTCAAACGTCGTTGTCGTGCCGTCTTTTCCGGTTACGGTAATGGTATCGTCCGACACCGATGCACCGCTCCCGTCCAGGTCTGCCGCAGCCGTTTTCCGCTGCTGATTTTTCAGCCGTGCGCCGGAATTGATAAAGTTCGACCCGGACGCAATGCCGATCATGCCAATGGCAAAGGACATGGAGACCATCGCAAAGGCAATGACCACTTCTACCACAGTCGTTCCCTTATGTTGTTTTCGCATACGCCCATCTCCTTACAGATGATAAAAGCCGATCAGCTGCCAGGTGTTGTTTTTCACCGCCAGCTTTGCACAAACCTCTGAAAGCTCTTTTTCTCCGCCGCCGCTGGTATTGCGTGTCACCTTTGCGGTGAGGTAGATCTCTCCGGACAGCCGCTTTTTATTCACATCGCTTTCGCTGTCGTTCACCACAGAGTGGTTGACCGTCACCGTACAAGTCCAGTTTGCGGCATCCGGGAACGAGATGGTAAAGGTCTCTGCGGTATTGCCGGCGCTGACATACATACTGGTATAGGTTCCGTCCGTGCCGTCTGTCAGTGCGGTTCCCTCTTTGCAGATATCCGACTGCACCAGTTCGATGGCAGATTCCGCATAGAACTTCGCCTGGAGACGATTGTTTTCCTCCTGCTCCCGCATGAAATACATCCGGTCAACGAGGATGATCCCGGCAGAAATCAGCGAGATCATCAGCATCACCAGCACCGCCCAGAGAATCGCCGAGCCATTTCGCTGTGCTGTTTTCCGTTTCATATGGCATCACCCATTTTACGCTGCCGGCGTTTCTGCGGCAGCAGCTGTGGATTCTTCTGTCTGTGTATCCCGGTCTGTCTCCAGCGGACTCTTATACATATACGCTGTAATGGTCATCGTAAAGCTGTACAGATCCTGGAATTTATCCTCTGTTCCGGTCGTCGTGCCGTCTGCTGCGGCAGTTTCCTGCTTTTCCACACTGTTGAAAGAGTATGCGGTGATTCCCAGGAAGGATACCCGGTTTACAAAATCCAGCATCTGTTTCATGTTGCGGTAACTGCCTTCCATGGTATACGTAAAGTCACAGCAATACTCACCCGTTGGTGTATAAGCCGCCGTACTGCCGTCTGTCTCAGAACCGGAACTGTCCGAACCGGACGAATTCGCCACATCATCCGGAGACGCTGTCACCAGATTGCCCTCGCCGTCAATGTAGTACTGCATGGTCTGTCCGATAGAAAGTCCGTTTACAGTCACGCCGCACTCGTGCATGACAAATGTCAGAAAGCGGTCGATGCGCTCGGCATCGCTCAGCGGAAACAGCTTTTTGGTCTCCTCGCTGTTCTTTTCGTTCCAGCCGTCCAGCGCCGCCATGTTCTGGTCATAGCTCTCGCTCTGCACCAGCAGATCGGAATACTGCTGGTTCAGCGTTTCCAGATCTTCTTTTGCTTTTGACGCACTTTTTATTTGCGGACTAATCAGAAATTGCCAAAACAGTATAATGACCAATATAGCACACAGCACAGAAAGCAATATCGCCTGTTTCCGAGTAACTTCAGTTGTCATTGTGCCACCTCCGTTGTCGTCTCTACGGGATTGCCGTCTGCGTCAGTTACTGTCGTCTCCGCCGACTTGAACACAGCGCTTATTGTATAGGTATACGTGCCTTCCGAAAAGGTATAGCCGTCATAGGTGACCGTGGAAAACAGTCCCAGCCGTGTCAGATTCGCCACGAACGTGGAGACATATTGGCTGTCAGTCGAATACGCATCAATGGAAAGCACCGAACCGTCATAGGACAGCCCCGTGATCTTCGCCACCTTGGTTGCACCTTTGCTGGGGCTTACGGTATCTTCGCAGGAGACCAGCTTTTCCACCAGGTCGTCAGAAAAGTTATCGCAGTATTCCTGGCTGCCGTCGATCTTCACCCGTATCTCACTGTAGGCGTTCCCGGCGGTGCGGAGCGTATTGATGTCCGCTGCCACCGCATTGGCGTTGTTGATCTTTTCCATGAGTTCCGCATCGTTCGCCTTTTCCTGCATCTCTGCCACCAGGTTTTCCTGGGTGTGGACATAGACTCTTGCGCCCACATAGCCGCCGACCAGCAGCACGACTGCAGCCGCACCTGCCACGGCGAAAAGAGCACCCTTTTTCACGGTGTTCTTTTTCGGCGCAACGACAAGAGGATACAGGTTCATATCCTTCTTTGGTATTTTTGCCATTCCAAATCCCTCCTGTCCGATTTAGTCCGAATAGCGGATCAAGCTGCCCAGCAGCACGATAAAGTCACCGGGATTCATTCCCTCCGGCAGCCCCAGCTCGCCCGGCTGGTATTCCGGAAAAGCCCGGACGGTCACGCCGAAATTGCTTGCAAAATGCGGAAACATCTGCACCGAATCTCCGGGGAATCCGCAGAGGAAAATATCGGTGATGTCTGCGCCGGTCTGTTCCGACTTGTTGAACTGGATGATGCTGTTGATGTTCTGCCCCACTTCCCGTTCGAACCCTTCGTCCGCCGGGTCAGCCAGGATGCGGCTGCGGCGTGTCATGACGAAGTTGTCGTTGGAGAACAGGCACTGCATCAGCATATTCTTATCCAGGATAAACACGGCATAGGTCTTATTCTGGAGCGACTTGAGCCGTTTCATCATCTTAATGAGGCAGTTCTGCACCAGATCGATCACATCCAGTTCGATCTTCGCCTCTTTGAACAGGCTGATATAGCTGGTGACGAACTCCTTCGTGGAAAGCACCGCCAGGATGCTGCACGAGCCGTCCTGGTTCTTGGGGTTCACCACGGAATAATCCACCAGCATATTCTGTACGCCCTCAATATCCTTGAACTCCGCCCGGATAAGACCCGGGACGTTCTTCGGATTCACCTGAGGGATTTTCAGCGGTTTCACCGTAATGGAACTGCCGTTCACCACCAGCGTCACATTTTTTGTGGGCAGGTTGTTCTTCTGCCACATCTGGGTGAGCGTATTCTGGAGCGAATAGTTGTTCATGATAATGCCGTTGAGGATACAGCCCTCTTCCAGGGGTTCTTCGTAAAAATTCACGACCTGGAGCTTATTCTTCACACAGCTGCCGGTCAGCACCTGTATCTTGTTGTTTGTGATATACACGTGAGCGGAAACACCCTTTTTCTTCACGAAAGTTCACCTCTTTTTCTCTTCTCTTAGCCCAAAAATCTGCCCAGCGTCCGCCCGATCCAGGCGAAAACTGCGGTGGTATTTTCATCAATATTGCCGTACATGGAGTACATCGGCACCAGAACGGAGACCATAACGCCTGCGACAACGATACCGAGAATGACGATCATCAGCGGTTCGATAATGGACATCATAGACTTGATGGCGGCGCTGGACTCATACTCATAGTCGTCTGCGGTGGAGAGCAGCATTGCGTCCAGCTTACCGGTCTCTTCGCCCACCTTGATGGTGTCGCCCAGCTTGCTGTCAAAGCCGTCCATCGCCATAATGGATTCCGACAGGGCATTTCCCACCCGGATGCTCTTGATACAGCCGTCAAACTGGGAGCGGAGATAGCTGTTGTTCACCGTGTCCCGTGAGATCTGGAGCGCATTCAGAATGGACAGACCGCTGGTATACAGCGACGCCAGCGTCCGGGAAAAGCTTGCCGTATAGACGATGCGCACCAGGTTTCCGATCTTCGGGAGATGCACTACCATCCGGTCGATGGCGAGCCGTGTTGCCGGCGTCCGCATGAGGAAGATAAACAGCGCCACCAGCGCACCCACCACGCCCACGGCAACATACCAGTAATGGGTGAGGAAATTGCTTATGCCCATCAGAACCCTTGTCATAAGCGGCAGTTCCATGTCCGTGAACATATCGCCGAACATAGGCAGAATAAACGTAAACATCACGATAATGACCAGCACCAGCAGGATCATCAGCACGATGGGGTACGCCAGAGCGCCCTTGACCTGAGACTTGATGCGCTGTTGTTTCTGAAAGTGCTGTCCCATGCTGAGAAAGGTATCGCCGATCTTACCGCTCGCCTCGCCGGCACGCACCATGCTGATGAGCAGTTCGGGAAAGACCTTGCCCTGGTCTGCCATCGCCTCGGAAAGCGCCTTGCCGTGTTTCAGATCCGTGGTGATATCCGAAAAGGACTTCTTGGCGAATTTGGAGATGCTGGCACGGTTGGAAATAATGTTGAAAGACTGGATCACCGAAACGCCGGCATCCAGCAGGCTGCCCAGCTGGCGGCAGAAATCGGTCAGTTCCTTGGGTTTCAGTTTCGACCCGAACGATGTTTTGTTGGTCTGGGTATAGTCCAGCAGGAACAGGTCCTGTTTTTTCAGTTCGTTCAGCAGTGCCTCCGGGTCGGATGCCACCAGATTGCCACGCACGGTCTTTCCGCTCATGGCTGTGGCACGGTATTTGTAATTTGGCACGGTATTCACCTCTTGTCGTGTCCTGGCGATTGGGTTATATTTTCAAGCGTTTTGCACGCCGCCACTGTAGGGGCAGATGCCCACATCCGCCCGTTCAACCCCTCAGTCACCTATGGTGACAGCTCAGCACAAGGCACACCCTGCGGGCTCCCTAAAGGGGAGCCAAATCGCCTCCTCTTATAGAAGAGGTGCCCGATAGGGCGGAGGAGTCTTGGCGGCGGAGTCGATGTTTAGAAAGGACTCCCAGTTCTTTCACGCACCTTTTCCTCTATTGCAAGACAAACATAATCAAAATTCCGGTCAACCTCAGAATTCAAAAAACGCATAACTTCTAGCTGATATCGTTCCAGAACCTCAGTACGGATACCATCATACTCCTCGCCCTCTTCTGTATAATGCTGCGAGCCGTCCAGTTCGATTACCAGCCTCGCCGAGTAGCAGAAAAAATCGACAATATAGCCATCAATCGCCCGCTGGCGTTTCCAATTTTCCTGTCGGTACCCTAAAAAATCGTACCACAAATGGCGCTCTTGTTTTGTCATATTTTTTCGCAGTTCTCTGGCTTTTTCTTTTAACGCACGATTATATCCGGTATACATCGGTGGTCGTTCGTTTTCCATTGTTTTGTCCTTTCTCTGACTTTTTGCTCGCCGACTCCTACCGACTCCTCCGCCCTTCGGGCACCTCCTCTATGAGAGGAGGCCATTTGGCTCCTCTTCCAGAGGAGCTGGCAGCCGTAAGGCTGACTGAGAAGTTTATAGTTTTTGGTAAGGCGAATTATGTAGGGGTCGATGCCTAATCGACCCAAGTGTACAGAAAAGAAAATACTTTTGCTTATTTTTTCGCTCGCCGACTCCTGCCAACTCCTCCGCCCTTCGGGCACCTCCTCTATGAGAGGAGGCTATTTGGCTCCTCTTCCAGAGGAGCTGGCAGCCGTAAGGCTGACTGAGGAGTCATGCGGTATCTCCTCTCTTTCACCACAAACAATTCACAAAAGTGAAAAAGACGCAACAGAACGCCAAAAGCCCAGAAACCAAACAAAGCACCCAGCACCCAATGTGCTGAATGCTTTGCTATTGTTTTAGATGTTATTAAACTAAAGCTTAAACAACCTCATAATTGCTGCCGTTGTAATATACAGCGTCATCGCCATTTTCATAGCAAAGAGCAGAAACCTTACCATCGGTAATCGCAATATAGGTTACATCACCCGGCACCTCGGACAACAGTTCAACTGTATCAAAAATGCCCTGTGCATCATCAGTAGTAACTGTATGAGCACCATTCTTATTTGCAGCGGCACCCTTCTTGCCAGTCAATGTACCAAATGTAGCACTTTCGCCACTGCTATAAATAGTCAATGTAACATTCGAACCTGTAGCCTTGCTAATATACTGTCCACTCGTGTCAGCAAAAGCAGAAGATGCAATTGTTTGTGCAGCAGATACCGCAGAAGCTGCTTCATTCTTTACATTAGACTGACGAGTCTGACGAATATAACCAATCAAGGTCGGAACCAGAGCTGCCGCCAAAATTGCCATAATTACCAGAACAACGATCAGTTCTACCAGGGAGAAGCCCTTGCGGTTCTTTTTCTTCTTCATTGCAGTGTTATAAATGTTCATCGGGGTTTTCATATTGGTTTCCACCTTTCAATTTTTATAAAGTAAAATAAAATAACAATGTTCTCAGTTTTCATCCGTTTTGCAGTTAGCCGGCGTCGCATCCGGAGAAACCGGGAAGTTCAAACGAGAGTTCTTATCAACGTTCCCTCTCGTTGATTGCAAATTTATTATAGCACAATCTGGCGCACTTGTCAATACACTTTGTGCAGTTTCCGCTTTTACTACAACATTTTATTTCACTTTTTGTGCATAATCACAAATTGGAAGAAAAATCACGCAAATGCGTCCTTTTTGACTGCCATCTTTTTCCATTTTCTGCACAATTCTGATGGCGCATCGACGATCGTCATAAAGTTGTGTCCAAACCGCATATAATCTGTGGGAATCCATCTGTTTTCTGAAATACGGTCGATTTGTCGACGGCGCATTATGTCGAAGAATTATCCGCACATTTTAATTGCAATTTCAGACACATTTTACAAATTACGTGTAATGGATTACACATAGGGAGAATGTTGCTTTTACAATGCAAACTCCTCAGTCAGCCTCACGGCTGCCAGCTCAACCCCTCTGTCCCTTCGGGACATCTCCCCTAAAGGGGAGACAAATTAAGCCTCCTCTTATAGAGGAGGTGCCCGAAGGGCGGAGGAGTTGTGACGGTGGAGTCAGCACGGGCGAACAATGTTCGCCCCTACGGTTTCGCCGTTTCCTTTTCTGTACGCTCGGGTCGATGTAGGCATCGACCCCTACATGGTTTACCTTACCAAAAACTATAAACTCCTCAGTCAGCCTCACGGCTGCCAGCTCAACCCCTCTGTCCCTTCGGGACATCTCCCCTAAAGGGGAGACAAATTAAGCCTCCTCTCATAGAGGAGGTGCCCGAAGGGCGGAGGAGTTGTGGCGAAGGAGTCGGCACGGAAATAATCACACCGCCATTGCATGATACACCATCAGCCCCAGCAGTGCGGCAAATGCCAGCAGGAGCAGCGGCGACGACCAGAACACACGGTTTCGGGTCGCCTGTTTCTGGGTGGGATACGGCAGGGGTTCCTTGCGCTCTTTCCCGAACCAGAACGCAACGCCCATGACCGCCATCGCCAGCACCACGAATTCCAGCGGCAAAATCGCCACGTTCCCGATGTTTTCCGGCAGCAGTGCCAGCAGTACGCTGATAAGGGTAGAACTGGTGTTCAGCGCAATATGCACCAGAATGGACGGTGTCAGCGAGTTGTGGCGAATCACAATTTTCCCCAGAAACAGCCCCACCAGCACGCCCAGGATGCCCTGCTGGACATTGCCGTGCATCAGTCCGAACAGCAGTGCCGTCACAATGACGCCGAACCGGGTGCTGACCACTGACAGACTTTTCAGCAGAAAACCCCGGAACAGCAGTTCCTCCGTGATCGGCGCAAGAATGCAGGTGTAAAGCAGTACCAGCATGGTGGACTGTCCGGTCTGGAAATAGTCGAAGGACACTTCCGGGAACTCCATCCCCAGCCCCTGCCCCACATATTTCAGCACGGCGTAGATCAGCACAGCGACATATTGCAGACCGATGCCGATGCAGATGTACTGGAACGCTTTCCACCCGGAAAAATCCGTGGTGCGGAACAGTCCGCCCAGAGGCTGGCGAATCCTGCGGCAGCCCAGCAAAGCGACAAGCACGTTAGAGCCTGCCAGAATGAGACAGTGCAGTGCCATGTAGATGCCGCTGTTCATGATGGTGCGAACTGCGCCGGACTGGTCGCCGTTGAAATAGGATGCTGTTGTGCCGTCCATGCAGAGCAGCAGCAAAAGCACTGCCAGCGGAAACAGCAGCTGTGCGATAAGCGTCCCCAGCAGCAGCCCTGCGCCGGCGGTGTTCATCTGGCGGCGAATGTTCCGGCGCTCGTCACGCTCCGGGAACAGGGGTATCTGAAAGCCGGGCAGCAAAATCTGCGGCAGAAACCGGCGGTAATCCGTCCGGTATGCCGAATTCTCCAGCGCATTGTCAAAGGGATTCTGCGGGTCGATCTGTCCGGTCGTCTCCTCGGTAAAGGGCTCGTTTGTCATGGGTTGACCTCCTTCGAGTTTTTGTGCAGTGTTGTATAGATAGTATACCATATTTTTGCGGCGTTGTACAGAGGGCAGGCACACGACCACAACAATTTTTAATTATCTCACTTGAAAAATCCATCGCAAAGTGTGCTGTATGCTGAGATGGATACTCTGTATGGATACTCTGTAATGTGTAGGCTCCCCTAACAGGGGAGCTGGCAAGCCGTAGGCTTGACTGAGGGGTTAATCCCCCCTGTCAGCTAAAGCTGACATCCCCCTTTTCAAGGGAAACTTTTTGAAGTTACTCTTTGCACACAAAAAGCGGACAGGTTCGCCCCGTCCGCTTTTTTCTATCTGTGCGATTGCTCGCTTTTGTCGTTACTGATAGTCAAACACGCTGACCCAGCGCATCAGGAATTCCTTTTCCTGGGGATTCTGCTTTACCAGCTGAGATGCTGCAACAATGGGCAGCCACTGAGAAACATACTGCTTTGCCACGTCGTTCATGTCGCAGAACATTTTCAGATACAGCTCCGCCCAGTCGTCCTTGCCGTCCAGCTTGAACAGCAGGTAGGTTCTGGCTGCGTCGGCGCTGCCGTTGCCCTGTGTGGCATGAGACCAGTCGATCACATACAGTCTGCCGTCCTTGTCGACAATGACATTGCTGGGGTTAAAGTCCCCGTGGCACACCTTGATATGGTCGTGCATGGCGTTCAGCCGGGTGTGCAGGTCATACCGTGTGGTAGCGTCCAGTCCGGACTGGCTGATCTTCCGGTTCATCTTGTCTTTCAGCTTGGTCAGCAGCGGCGAACGCTTGCTCTGGATCTCCTTTTGCAGCAGAACAAACTGTTCCATATAGCTTTCCAGCTGGTCGGGATTCTGCTCCATCAGGGACTGCAGGGTCTCGCCCTCGACGAATTCAGTGACGATTGCCCACTTGCCGTCTACCTTCCGCACCTCCAGCAGCTTCGGGATGCGCAGACCGGTCTCCTCCACACGAGCCTGGTTCAGTGCCTCGTTGAGGATATCCGATTTCTTAAAGCCGTGTCCAAACACCTTGACACGGGTATTTCTTTCATGATAGCTGGTTTTTTCCAGTCCTTCCAACAACGGTTCCATATTGTTTACGCTCCTTTCTCAGCCGAGTCTTTCTCCTCTGCCGGGGTCTCGCCGTAAAATGCCTTGAGGTACATTGCCTTGATCTCCGAGATCAGCGGATACCGGGGATTTGCACCAGTGCACTGATCGTCAAACGCCTGCTCGCACATTTCGTCCAGCGTTGCCAGGAAGTCCTCTTCCGTTACGCCGTAGTCACGGATGGTCTTTTTGATGCCCACACGTGCCTTGAGTTCTTCGATCTTGACAATGAAGTTTTCGAATACTTCTTCGTCTGTATCGCCGGTCACGCCCACAAACCGTGCGCATTCGCAGTAGCGAGGCAGTGCATTGGGGTACGGATACTGCGAGAAGGTTCCCATCTTCTGGGGTGCCTCTGCGATGTTATAGCGCATGATATCCGTAATGAGGATCGCATTTGCCACGCCGTGAGGCAGGTGGTGGAATGCACCCAGCTTATGCGCCATAGAGTGGCACACGCCCAGGAATGCGTTTGCAAATGCCATACCAGCCATTGTGGATGCGTTCGCCATCTTTTCCCGTGCCAGCGGTGCGTGTTCGCCGTTCTCATAGCATTCCGGCAGATAGGTGAAGATGTTCTTCAGCGCCTTCAGTGCCAGACCGTCGGTGAAGTCGGTCGCCATCACAGAAGCGTATGCCTCCAGAGCGTGAGTCATTGCGTCAATACCGGATGCCGAGGTCAGACCACGGGGCTGGGACATCATCAGATCGGTGTCGATGATCGCCATATTCGGCAGCAGCTGATAGTCTGCCAGCGGATACTTTGCGCCGGTGGATTCGTCGGTGATAACTGCGAAAGGCGTTACCTCCGAACCAGTACCGGAAGAGGTCGGCACAGCGATAAAGTATGCCTTTTCGCCCATCTCCGGGAACTCATAGGTGCGCTTGCGGATATCCAGGAAACGCATTGCCATATCGGCGAAATCTGCGTCCGGATACTCATACAGCACCCACATGATCTTTGCGGCATCCATTGCCGAGCCGCCGCCCAGAGCAATGATCACATCCGGCTGGAATGTCCGCATCAGCTCTGCGCCTTCCTTCGCACACGCCAGGGTCGGGTCAGACTGTACGTCCGAGAATACCTGATACGGAATTCCCATCTGCTGCAGCGGCTCTGTGATGCAGCTCATCTTGCCGCTCTTGAACAGGAATTCATCTGTTACCAGGAAGGCCCGTTTCCGGTGCAGCACATCCTGGATCTCACGGAGGGCAACCGGCAGGCAGCCCTTTTTGAAGTACACCTTCTGCGGTGTGCGGAACCACAGCATATTTTCTCTCCTCTCAGCAACGGTTTTGATGTTCAGCAGATGCTTTACGCCTACGTTTTCCGAGACAGAGTTTCCGCCCCAGGAACCGCAGCCCAGCGTCAGAGACGGCGCAAGCTTAAAGTTGTACAGATCACCGATACCGCCGTGAGAGGACGGTGTGTTGATTACGATACGGCAGGTCTTCATCCGTGCCGCAAACTGTTCGATCTTTTCCCGGTGGTTGACCTCATCCACATAGAGGGATGCTGTATGGCCATAGCCGCCGTCCTTGACCAGCTGGTCCGCATATTCCACTGCCTGCTCGAAGTTCTCCGAACGGTACATTGCCAGTACAGGAGAGAGCTTTTCGTGTGCGAACTCTTCGCTGATGTCCACAGAAGTGACTTCACCGATGAGAACACGTGTCTCCTCCGGAATGGTCACGCCGGCAAGTCCTGCGATGGTTGCCGCACGCTGACCTACGATCTTGCTGTTGAGTGCGCCGTTGATGAGAATGGTCTTACGCACCTTTTCAGTCTCATCGGGCGTGAGGAAATAGCAGCCGCACTTCAAAAATTCCCGGCGGACTGCGTCATAAATGGTCTTGTCAACGATCACAGACTGCTCCGATGCGCAGATCATGCCGTTGTCAAATGTCTTAGAGTGTACGATCGAGTTTACCGCCTTGCGGATATCCGCAGAGGCATCGATCACTGCCGGGGTGTTGCCGGCACCAACGCCCAGCGCCGGTTTGCCGCTGGAATATGCTGCACGCACCATTCCCGGACCGCCGGTTGCCAGAATGATGTCAGCCTCCTGCATCAGCGTGTTGGTCATTTCCAGAGACGGAATGTCGATCCAGCCGATGATATTCTCCGGTGCGCCTGCCTTCACAGCTGCATCCAGCACGATTTTCGCCGCAGCGATGGTGCTTTTCTTTGCACGGGGATGGGGCGAAATGATAATGGCATTTCTGGTTTTCAGGCAGATCAGCGACTTAAAGATCGCCGTTGACGTGGGGTTGGTGGTCGGAATGACCGCAGCCACTACGCCGATCGGTTCTGCAATACGGGTCGTGCCATAGGCGGGATCCTGTTCGATGATGCCACAGGTCTTGGTATGCTTATAGGCGTTGTAGATATACTCAGCGGCATAGTTGTTCTTGATTACCTTGTCTTCTACGACACCCATTCCGGTTTCTTCCACTGCCATTTTTGCCAGCGGCAGACGTGCGTGGTTTGCAGCCAGCGCAGCTGCCCGGAAGATCTGGTCTACCTGTTCCTGCGAGAATGTCGCAAACTGTGCCTGTGCCTCACGCACTTCCTTCAGCTTGCGTTCCAGCGCCGGAACGCCATCCACCAACGGTCGGTTGTTCTCTGTTTGATTCATTCAAATACTCCTTTTTTGGGAAACGCCGAAACAGTCCGGTGTCATCCGGGTAGAAGAAGTCCCGGATCTTCTTTTTTCCAAAAGCGTGAGAGATTTGTGGGAAAATACAGCGAAAAGGCATCAGAACCCGTTTCCTGTTCCGGCAGATGCGCCGACAGGCACGAAACGAGCGCTGACGTATTTTCGTAGCGATTGACTGCATCCAGTCGTTTCCGTTGAATCATGGACGGTTTTTCTTCTGTGACAACGATGTCCATAGATCCCCATCTGTGACACCTTTGTCAATGCTATTATACCACAATTCCACTGCTTTCGTCAAGTCATAAAAATTTCGCACACAAACGCCATCCATACGGCATCACCCACCGAATTCCCCCGTCCGTTCCCGACAGGTATCGCACCGCAGAAGTGGTATACTGGTTCTCAGAGGTGATGACAGTTGCCCACGATCTACCTGGACGTTCTGCTGTTGCAGAGCCTCTATGTTAACTATTTTCTGCTGCGTGCGGCTGCAAAGCTGACGCATACGCCTTTGGGATGGCTGCGGTGCGGACTGGCTGCCGCCGGGAGCAGTCTGTTTTCTCTGCTGATCCTGCTGCCGCCTTTACCGGTCCTGCTTCAGCTTTTGCTGAAACTTCTGGCAGCAGCTGCGGCGGTAGTCCTGGCGTTCGGACTGCACCGGGAAAGCTTTTTCCGGCAGTGTGGCTGCTTTTTTCTCTGCAACTTCCTGCTTGCCGGACTGATCCTGGCGGTGGACAGTCTGACGCCGAGAGGATTTGCCGCCTGGGGAAACAGCTGCTGTTATCTCAATTTTTCCCTGTTCCAGCTGGTTCTATTCACTGCCGCCGCATATTCTCTGCTCCATATCTGCACCCTGCTCCGCCGCCGGCACCGGCACACGGACGACCGCTTTCAGGTCTTTTTCCGGCTGGGCAGCCGCCAGCTGGTACTGGACGGACTGGCAGACACCGGCAACAATCTGACGGACACCTTTTCCGGCACACCGGTCATTGTATGCAGTGCCGCAGCCCTTGCGCCGCTCCTGGACGGCACGCCGCCGGAACAGCTGAAAGGCTACCGGCTGATCCCCTGCGCCACCATAACGGCCCAGGGACTGCTGCCGCTGTTTCGTCCGGATGAGGTGTGCATCCGGAACTGTACCACCGGAAAAAGCCGCCGGGTGGATGCCATGGTCGGCATCGGCGGAACGCAACAGAACGCCATCTTTCACCCACAACTACTCGAATGAAAGGAGTCCTTTTCATGCAACCCATTCTCCGGAAATTCCGCCTGCTGCTCTCCCAGCTGCGGGGAAAATTTTTTCCGCTCTGCCGGGTGGACTACATCAATGGTTCGGATACCTTTCCGCCGCCTCTCTCCAAAGAGGAGGAACAGGCAGTTTTTGCCCGGCTGCACCAGGGCGACACTGCCGCACGGGAGACCCTCATCGTCCACAATCTGCGCCTGGTGGTCTACATTGCCAAAAAGTTCGAATCCTCCGGGCTGGGGCTGGAGGATCTCATCTCCATCGGCACCATCGGTCTCATCAAGGCAGTGGAGACCTTCTGTCCGGACAAGAAGATCAAGCTGGCGACATACGCCTCCAGGTGCATCGAAAACGAAATCCTTATGGTGCTGCGGAAAAATGCCCAGCTCCGTGGCGAGATCTCCATCGACGAGCCGCTTTCTTCCGACTGGGACGGCAACGAGCTGCTGCTCTCCGACATCCTGGGGACAGACGAGGACATCGTGAGCCGGGACATCGAGAACGAGGCAGAGCGGGAGATGCTCCTTGCCGCCGTCTCCGAACTGGGCGAACGGGAACAGGAGATCATGCAGATGCGGTTCGGACTCTGCGGCAAAAAAGAACGCACCCAAAAGGAAGTCGCCGAGGCGATCGGCATTTCGCAGTCCTACATCTCCCGGCTGGAAAAAAAGATCATCCGCAAACTGCGAAAAAAGCTGGAAGAGGCAGACCAGCCCATTGCACACACCACCTAAAGTACACAAAAGAGCCGCAGGGCATCACGCTCTGCGGCTCTCTTTTTTATGATGGGGTTTTCATGTTGTCAAAACAGTTTGAATTATTCCTCGCTCGGCAAGGACTTGATGAGTGCTACCAAGAACTTCAGCAGAACAACTGCATCGTTCGAACCCAGTTCACCATTGCCATCACAGTCGGAGTTTGCCTGCTGCTGTGCGCTTTCCAGTGTTACAGCGCCGGCAACTGCCTTGTTCAGCAGAACTGCGTCTGTGATATCCACACGGCCGTCACAGTTTACATCACCGTACAGCGGGATGATCTTTTCTGTGGTTGTCGTACCGGTTGTGCTGCTTGTGCTTGCAGTTGTTGCGGTAGTCTTAGAAGTAGCAGTGGTCTTTGCGGTTGTGGTAGTCGTCTGAGAAGTGGTTGTCGTGGTAGTCACGGTCGGAGTAGTCTCAGTTGCCTTCGGCAGGACATTGACTGTCACTTCCTTGGTCTGACCGCCCGGTGTGGTAACCTTCACGGTTGTAGTACCAACATTTTTACCGCTGATAACCAGGATCTTGTCGTTGTCCGGATCAGCAGCAACGCCGACCTTGGTCTTGTCGTCCGGTGTACCGGTGCAGTTCGGAACGTTTACTTCCAGGTTTACCTTTTCGCCCAGTACAACATCGATGGAATCAACAACTTCCAGGGTATCTTCGAACATATCCTGCTTCTTCTCATTGTTCTGATCGTCTGCCGCATAGTAAACGGTTACGTTGTTAATGGTGTACTTGGTGGACTTTGTTTCGCCCAGACCTGCATACCAAACGCCGAAGCTCATGTGTGCATCTTCGGATTCTGTGTCAACCTGGTTCCATGCGTTCAGTGTGTTGCCGGTGCTTTCTGTGCGGATACCCTCTGCCAGTGTCGGCGGAACGATCCACATAAAGGTATAGGTCTTTGTACCCTCTGCATCCTTGTACGGTGTATCTTCCAGAGAATTATCTGCGGAATCCGGACGGTTGCCTGCAGTACTCTTTTCCCAGTACAGCAGTGTGGGTGTTGTGGTGTTCAGACCTTCGTTCTTGAACATATCGTCGGACTGGAACCAGTTGTCGGTTACATTAGCCTTTTCCAGAGCGGAAGAGCCTACGCCAAACTGTACCTGATTTGCGTCCTGGTCTGTGGTTACATCAAAAGCGACTGCATAAACATCAGCAGTCTTGTCATACTTCATGCCAAAGTCAGCATACGGGATCTCGGTTGCATCGCCCACGCTGTTGGAACCTGCATTCTTGATGGATGCAGTGCCGCTGCACGGGAATGTGATGGATTCTTCATAAGTCAGCTCAGCTGCAACGATGCTGCAGTCTGTGAACTTTGCGCCCTTCAGTGCTGCATACCACAGCTGGAAGGAAATCTGGCTCTTTTCTGCCAGAGTTTCGCAGTCAACGACCTGTTCCGGAACGTCCCAGGTTACGGTGAAGTAGCTGCCCAGTTCCTGCTTTGCCAGGTCTGTGCCGCCGCCGACGGTGAAGTCACCCAGTCCGTTGCCCCACTTTACGCCAGCGTCTGTACACTGCTTCAGAGATTCCGGACCAATGTCATTGTACCAATAGCCGACTGTCTTTGCAACGCCGCCTTCGCCGCTGCTGCCCTTCAAACCAGCCTGTTCCTTAGCATACTCAGTATCTGCCAGGCTCTTATAAGCCACGTTCAGACCGCCGCCGTACATAAAGCGGTTTACATTTACATCTTCACCTTTTTCGCCGTTCACCTTAATGGTAACGCTTAGGGACTTTACCTTTGCATCATCCGCAACGGTAGCACCCGGGCGGAAGTTGAATTCACCATAGGTGAACTTGTGGCTGTTCAGCGGCAGACCTGCCTCACGGATCGCTGCCTCCGATTCCAGAGCCACGCCGTCGTTCTTTTCCTTGAATGCGTCAGATGCGTAATACTCTTCACTGCAGTTATCACCGGGTGTCAGTTTGATATCCAGGTCATTCAGCTTCAGGGAGTTGATGGCTTTTACAGTTACGTTATCGCCGTTCTCCTGCACATCAGAAACCTTGCCGTTTCCGATAATGCTGGAATAGTTCAGACCGCCGGTGTTTTCTGCACCTTTCGGCAGAGTCGGGTCTACTTCATAGATCCAGTCGGGCTTTTCGCCGTTGCTGGTATCGGTCGTGCCGTTTACTGTGATAGACACCAGTTCGATCTCAGCATCAGTTGTACGTGTGGTCTGGTCATCCTCATTGATAAGACCAGTATAGCAGTTCTGAATCTGAAACTTTGCATCTGCCTTTGCCAGTTCTGCGGTAACACTGGCAGGAAGTTCTATCACAACAGAAAATTCCTTGGCATACGGATGCACTTGCGGTGCTTCCTTTTCACCAGTTAACTTTTTGATATCCCACCAATATTTATTTGCCTTGGTATCAGTTGCACCAAAGTAGTAGGAGAAGTCAGTTACCATCTGGTCTGCCTTAAAGTTGAACTGGAGAGATGTAATGTTCTCACCATACAGATCAGCAGGCGACTTTCCCTGTGTGTCTGTAAATGATGTGTAGTCATCAGTCTTGGATTTGCACAGATAGGTGCAGTCCTTTGCGTTCTGCGGATCACCGTCTGGCTTCTCCGGATTCGGAATTGCAGTTGCCAGCGTCTTTCCAACGCTTACGGTCTCGCCCTCAGCTGCATTTACAACCATAAAGCTGCCGGATGCAACCGCAACGGAACTGGTTGCCATTACCGCACTCATCAGAAGTGCGCTTACTCTTTTGCGAATCACTTTGCTCATGTATATCGCTCCTCTTTCTTTCAATTGTTTTTTCATCTGTTCCAATCTAATCCTTTTGCATCCACAACAGCAACTGTCATGAATGTTTATGCTTAAAAAATGGTGCATTCATTTTTTAGCTATATACATTATAGCAATTGCACCGCCAAATGTAAATGTATATTTTATGAACATTCGAGTTTGGAGATAGAAGTTTTCCTTTTTTATTTGTGCAGATTGCATAAAAACTTTTCACACCGCCAGTAAAAACCATTTGCAAATAAAAAAATAAAGGACAATCTCATCAAGAAACTGTCCTTTATCCAAATATTTACACTGTTAATTATTTCCAGCAGCTGTCACCGTCGACGGATTCTGACCCGCTCCGGCAGTTGTCGTGACTGTACTGCGCACGCCCTGCACGGCAACACGGTAATCTCCCACCGCCCAGACGGTGTTATACTTGCTGCACGAGATCGTGGGCGTGTAGTTGAATGTGACGGTATCGCTGTCCACTGCGCCTGCCTGGGTGGAATAGCTGAGCAGATCCACATTTGCGGTCAGGTCGCTGGCATCCAGTTCATCCATCACGTCTGCCGGTCCGATGATGCTGACTTTCAGCTGTTGTGTCAGCACGTTGAAATCATACGTTCCCGGCGCATTGACCACGCCGATATCCGAGATCACGAAGTCCTTTTTCACCAGGTCGGCGGAATCCAGAGACAATGTCACGGTAGAGAATCCCGACTGGTTCACATAGTCATCCGGCACATTGACCACAAAGTCGTTGGAATAATCCAGGTCGATATCCCGCAGCGCCACAGAGCCGATGTTGAACTCGCTCATCTCCTCCATCGAGGTGTTGGGCGCAGCCAGGGTGATCTGCTGTTCTGACAGATGCAGCCGCTGTTTCAATGCGTCCAGGTCGAAGTTCGCCGGGGCGTTGGTGATCTGATAGGTCACATCCATGGTTTTCTGGTACAATACCGGCACTTCCAGAGAGAACGCCGCCACATCCCAGGTGAAGTCCTTGGAATCCACCTGCGTCCCTGCCTCGTTATAGAAGAGGAGCGTATCCGTGGTGTAGATCTTGGAGGCGCTGAGCTGTTCTTTCTGCTGGGTCTCTGCCACGCAGTATTTCACCTGATCCAGCTGTTTCTGCGGCCCGGTGACATCAATGGTAGACGGCGTGCAGGCGAAGTTCTCTTCGTCCAGGACACAGCCGTCCGTAAACGTCAGATTCGGCGCAGAGGGCTTGATTTCAAAGGTATAGGTGTCGATCTTATCAAAGGTCACATTCACCGTAGAGGGCGAAATGGACTTCACGTTGAACTGTTCATTTCCGTTTCCGGTGACAGTAATGGAAAGGGTCTTTGTGCCGGCAGAGGTCACGTTTTCCACCACAGCCTCTGCGGTCAGATTGTCCGCCTCAATGTTGCCGACTTTCGAGCGCTTGCCCTCGATCTGCACCGTCACATCTTTTATGTCATAGTCGATGACGCTGAGTCCGTTTTCTTCGGCAGACGTTCCGGCGATCTCCACTTTCAGCGGCACATGGTGCAGCGTCCTGGGCGTCGTGGGGTAGATGGCAATGGAAATGACAAACCAAAGGACAATGGCAATCGCCACAGAAGTAATCATCATGGCAGGACGGCTGTCATAGATCCGCTGAAACAGCGCCCGGTCACTTCCGGACTTCCGGTTCTTCTGTGATGTCTTTTTCTGTCGGTTCTTCCACAGATTCTTGGGCATACGCCTTCTCCTTTCCGTCGTCCTTGTGATGCCGTTTGAGGAACGGGATCTTCTTTGCCACTCTGCCGATGGTCGTCTCTTCGCCCGCCGTAATCAGACGTGCTGTCAAAAGCTGGTGCAGAGACTCTCTGGTAAAGCCGCTTTTCAGCACGCCGTTTTCCGCCACAGAGATCGCCCCGGTCTCCTCAGAAACCACGATCACCACGGCATCGGAGTTTTCGCTCATGCCGATCGCCGCACGGTGGCGTGAGCCGAGACGCTTGTTGATGAGTTCTTCCTTCTGGGGTTTCGGCAGAAAGCAAGCCGCCGCCAGGATCTTGCCGTCCCGGATAATCACCGCACCGTCGTGGAGCGGTGTCTTGTTGAAAAAGATGTTCCCGAACAATTCCTTGCTGGGGATGGCGTCCAGTATCGTGCCGTTGTCGATCTGTTCTCCCAGCCGTGTCTGCCGCTCAATGACGATCAGCGCACCGGTCGATGTGGCGGAAAGCTCCACGCAGGCATCGCAAATCACATCAATGGTCCTGCTCCAGACCGAGCTGTCTACATTGGAGCTGCTGCTGAACCGCAGTCCCAGCTTGGTGTACCCTGCCTTTTCCAGAGTCCGGCGCAGTTCCGGCTGGAAGAGGATGATAAGAGCGATCAGTCCGATGTTCAGCGTTTCAGAAAGCAGATAGGAAATCGCCTTCATATTGATCCAGGCAGAGATGATGTAAACCAGAATCAGCAGGAACACGCCTTTGAGCAGCTGTCCGGCACGAGTCTCCCGCACCAGCTTCATGCCCAGATATACCACATAGGACAGCACCAGGATATCCAGGATATCCACCGGTTCTGCTGTTTTGATAACGCTGAAGATCATATCCAGGATATCCCGTAAAGCCATGCGCATCATCCTTCCTTTCCGACTTCTCTGATATGTACGCCGGACAGAGCATCACGCTTTTCTGTCCGGCGAAGGTTCTGTTCTCCGGTTCTGTCTGCATTCCCGTCGCTGAGAATGCCCTATATTACTATTGTAACATATCACCGGAATTTTTCAATAGGTTTTTTGGACTTTTCAGAATATTGACATAATTTTTCAGATTTGCCCCCAGGCGCAGGGTATCGGATGCCCGGCTGAACGCCGACGGCGCAAACCGGACAGTGCCGTCCTTTGTCCCCAGCTTTTCGTGCGCCAGCGGTGCGCAGTGCAGTCCGGCACGCAGGCAAAAGCCCTGTTTGTCAAGATATGCGGCAGTCTCCTCCGGAGATGCACCATCCACCGTAAAAGAGACGATCGGCACGTATGCCACGCCCGGCTTGCGGTACACAGTGATCTCCGGCACATCCGCCAGCGAGTCGCACAGCAGCTCACAGAGACGGCTTTCGTGCCGGTACAGTCCTGCCACCGTCTGCCGCCGGACAAAGTCGATCCCGGCACAGAGCGACGCCGCACCTACCACATTCAGCGTGCCGCATTCCAGCCGGTCGGGCAGAAAGTCCGGCTGTTCCGGACTCCGTGACGCACTGCCCGTTCCGCCCTGCATCAGCGGCTGGATGGGAAAGGCACAGTCCGTCATGAGGATTCCGGTGCCGGTGCTGCCATATAAGCCCTTATGCCCTGCGGTGCAGAGAATGTGCATCCCGTCCCGCTCCAGGGACAAGGGCAGGATACCGCACGCCTGTGCGCCGTCAGCGATCATGCAGACGCCGTGGCTGCGGCACACCTGTGCAATCTCCCGATAGGGCAAAATCTGCCCCGTCACATTGCTGGCAATGGTGCAGACCACCGCCTTGGTGTTGGAACGGAACAGTCCCTGCAAACGCCGGATGGTCTCGCTGTCGTTCTCGGAGACCTCCAGCAGGCTGTACGTCACCTTTCCGGCACGGGCAAGCGCAGCGATAGGGCGATAGACCGAGTTATGCTCCAAGTCGCTGAGGATCACATGGTCACCCGGTTTCAGCACGCCCTGAATCGCCACATTCAGCGCATGGGTGCAGTTTAAGGTAAAGATGGTATTTTCCACCTTGGCATCAAAAAAATCCGCCACCGTCTCACGGGCATGGTACACCATTTCGGAGGTGCGCTCCGCAATGACGTGTCCGCCACGTCCGGCGTTGCCGTACCGTGCAATGGCATCCGCTACGGCACGGCGCACCTCCGGCGGCTTGGGATAGGTGGTCGCCGCATTGTCAAAGTTCACCGTCACCGCATATCACGTCCTTCCAGGGGACTCCGAAACGGAATTCCCTCTCTGGACAGAAGTGCGGAGACACGGCCGCAGTCTGCTCTTGCCGCCAGAACAAAACCGCAGCCCTCCGGCCCCAGGTGTTCCAGCCGGCGTATCTCACTGGAGATGCCATGCTGCTGCAGCGCCTGTCGTGCCCGGTTCGCCTGGGTATAGGAGACCATTGCCGCTTTACATTCCAACATCTTCTCACCCCTTTGCATATTGATCGGGGAAACACTTCCCCGTGTCAGTATATGCAGAACGGCGGCGATGCGGTGACAGGAGTTATGCAGTGTTTCCTTTATGCCTTTACCAGCAGGCAGACGCAGTGCGCCGAAATGCCCAGTCCCTCTCCGGTAAAGCCCAGCTTTTCCTCTGTGGTGGCTTTCACGCTAACCTGTTCCACAGAAACACCGCAGGCTGCTGCGATCTTTTCCCGCATGGGAACGATATACGGTGCAAGCTTTGGTTTCTGGCAGAGGATCGTGGCATCCAGATTGCCCACGGCATAGCCCTGTGCCTTTACCTTTTCCACCACCAGTTCCAGCAGCTTTAAGCTGTCTGCTCCGGCATAGGCAGGGTCTGTGTCCGGAAAGTGCTTGCCGATGTCTCCCAGCGCCAGCGCACCCAGCAGTGCGTCCGAAACCGCATGGAGCAGTACATCTGCGTCGGAATGCCCCAGCAGTCCCTTTTCATAGGGGATCTCTACGCCGCCCATAATCAGCTTTCTGCCCTCCACCAGACGGTGAACGTCATAGCCGTGTCCAATGCGAAACGGGATGTTTTCCATTTATGCCTCCTCCTTTTGACGAGCCAGCAGGATCTCCGCAATGGCGATATCCTCCGGCGTGGTGATCTTGATGTTAGTATAGTCCCCCTCGGTCATGTAGACCTTGCAGTTGATCGCCTCGATCAGCTGGCAGTCATCGGTGAAATCCAGGGCGTGTTCCTCCGCAAAGGTCACTGCCTCAAAGTACAGCTGCCGCTTGAACACCTGGGGTGTCTGGGTGATAAACAGGTGGGGACGATAGGGCGTGTCCACGATCAGATGGTCATTGACCACCTTAATGGTATCCTTTACCGGTACGCCCAGAGTCGCACCGCCGAAAACCGATGCGTCCCGGATGACCTGTGCAATGTGTTCCGGTTTTACCAGCGGCCGTGCGCCGTCGTGGACAGCGATCATCGTTGTGCCTTTGGAAAGCGCATGGAGACCGCACATCACGCTTTCCTGCCGGGTCGAACCGCCGGCAACGATGGCGTGGAATTTTGTGATGCCGCACTGCTGCGCCGTTTTCCGGATGGCATCGTGATCGGACGGACGTGCCACCACGATGATTTCCGCCACACGCGGGCAAGCCTCGAAGGCACGCATACTCATGCCGATCACATTGGTATCTCCCAGCGGCAGCAGGATCTTATTCTTTCCTTGCATCCGGGTGGCGTTTCCGGCGCACACCAGGATCACAGAGGTGTCTTGTACCTGTGACATACTAGTTCTTCCTTTCAAAAAAGGGTACAGGTTCTTGTTGAAACCAGTACCCTTTTGTTTTATAGATTGTGCAGCTTATAAGAGAGTGTCATCAGACTGTCGTCCAGGTGCATGGTCACGACCTGTGCATTTTCCACTGCCAGATCACAGTGGCTGAAATTCCACAAGCCACGCACGCCCAGAGAGACCAGCCGCTCTGCCACAGTCTGCGCCGACTCTTTCGGCAGACACAGCACTGCCGCAGCCGGCTGCTGTGCCGCACAAAATGCGTCCAGCGCATCCATGGACTGGATAGGCAGCCCGGCAAGCTGTCTGCCGATCAGTTCCGGCTTGATGTCGAAAATCCCCACCAGCCGAAAGCCACGCTGTTCAAAGCGGACATTTTCAGAGACGACCTTTCCCAGGCTGCCGGCACCCACTACGATCGCCGGGAGCTGTTCTGACAATCCCATGATACGCTGTAGATTTTCCCGCAGCTCTGCCACGGAATAGCCGCTGCCCTGCTGTCCGAAACAGCCGAAACAGCAGAGATCCTGCCGGATCTGCGATGCCGTCATGCCCAGCCGCCGTCCCAGTTCCCGGGACGAAGTACGGACCTGTCCGCTGCGTTCCAGTTCTCCCAAAAGCCGGTAGTACCGGGGCAGCCGCCGCACAACGGACGATGATGCGTCATATTTTTGTGTCAAACGAATCGCTCTCCTATAAACCGATTTCCATTCTGCAAAGAGGTGTATCTGTGCGGATATGCGCTTACGCCATCAGCTTTGCCAGGCGCTCGTTGATTGCCTCCAGGAATTCCTTGGAGTTGACCTTCTTCTTGTTTTCCAGCTTGGAGATCAGATACAGGTCACCGGTCATGATGCCGTCCTCGATGGTCTGGATGGTTGCCTTTTCCAGCTTGTCTGCGAAAGCCATCAGTTCCGGCAGCTTGTCCAGTTCACCACGCTTGCGCATTGCGCCGCTCCATGCAAAAATGGTAGCAACAGAGTTGGTGGAGGTCTCCTCGCCCTTCAGATACTTGTAGTAGTGACGCTGTACCGTACCGTGTGCTGCCTCATACTCATAGATGCCGGCAGGAGAAACCAGAACGGAAGTCATCATTGCCAGAGAGCCGTAAGCTGTGGAAACCATATCAGACATCACGTCGCCGTCATAGTTCTTGCACGCCCAGATATAGCCGCCGTGAGAACGGATCACACGAGCCACTGCGTCGTCGATCAGGGTGTAGAAATATTCGATGCCGGCAGCCTCAAACTTTTCCTTGTACTCGTTGTCGTAGATCTCCTGGAAGATGTCCTTGAAGGTGTGGTCGTACTTCTTGGAGATGGTGTCCTTGGTTGCGAACCAGACATCCTGATGCAGATCCAGACCGTAGTTGAAGCAGGCACGTGCAAAGCCGGCGATGGAGTTGTTCTTGTTGTGCAGACCCTGTACGATGCCGTCGGTATCCTCAAAGTTGAAGATCAGTTCACGGCTCTCGTTGCCCTCTGCGTCAGTAACCACCAGTTCTGCCTTGGAACCCTTCTTTACCTTCATTTCGGTATTCTTGTACACATCGCCGTAAGCGTGACGTGCAATAGTGATCGGGGCTGTCCAGGTCGGGATATACGGTTCAACGCCCTTTACCAGGATCGGGGTACGGAATACGGTGCCGTCCAGGATGGCACGGATGGTGCCGTTCGGGCTTTTCCACATCTGGGACAGGTTGTATTCCGGCATTCTTGCCGCATTCGGGGTAATGGTAGCGCACTTCACTGCTACGCCGTACTTCTTGGTAGCGTTTGCACTGTCGATGGTCACCTGATCCTTGGTCTTTTCACGGTGTTCCAGACCCAGGTCGTAGTACTCAGTCTTGAGGTCTACATACGGGGTCAGCAGAATGTCCTTGATCCACTGCCACAGAACACGAGTCATCTCGTCGCCGTCCATCTCGACCAGCGGCGTTGTCATTTGAATCTTTGCCATTTGATTTTCCTCCTCAAATTGCACGCATTGTCTTTGCTCATTGCTTTATATTATAGCGTTTCTGCCGGAGCAATACGATGCCCGGCTTGTTCTGCCAACGCAGAAATTTTGTCATATTCCGCAGCCGTCACAAGGATCAGCTGCAAATCGTCGCTGTCAATGTCCACACCGCAGAGCAGCATTCCCTGCTGCCGGAGCAGTTCGTTGCAGGCGGCGCACCACTGGAACACGTCCGCATCCTCCGACAAGTCCAGTCCGGAAAAATCCAGCGTTTCGCCGCCGTTCAGCTGGGATACTGCCCAGAGAAAGTCCTCCAGCTCCGAGCTGCTGTCCACGCCGATCAGCGCATGGGCTGCCTCCAGTTCATCCGCCATGGCAATCCAGCACAGGGTGTCTCCGTCGCAGGATGCGGCATCTATGCCACGTTCGGCAAATCGCTCCGCAAACTGCGCCGCATACGCTGCCCGATCATTTCGGCAGCGTTCCAGGCTGTCATGCACTGTAGAATTGTTACGGCTGATGCAGTCGGCTATCGCCAGAATATACGGCACTTCGGACGCAGCAGCCTGCTCCGGTGCTTTTTTCCTTTTGAAGAATCCGAACATTTACGCAAACACCACCCATCGCAAAATTCCCAGCACCAGCAGGTGCAGCGGATAGAACACATAGAAAAACCACTTGTGAAACGGCTTTTTGCTGCCGCTTTCGCCGTTGTAGCAGTACTGTATCAGCGGTATCACCAGAAAGATGCCCAGCTGGAACAGACCGCTCCACATGGGTTCCGATGTCAGCACACTCATACAGCACACCAGTGTAATGCCGCCAAACGACAGCCATTTTTCCCTGGGGCTCTCCCGATATCGGAAAAAGGTCAGCGCATACAGCACATCGAATATCGCCCAGTCACCGAATACAGACAGCAGGCACAGCCCAAAGATGTCCAGCCACTTCACCGAAAGAGAACACTTTGCCTTGTCCCAGAACCAGATCGCCAGCAGGCTGAGGAACAGCGTGTAGATCACGCCGAATGCCGGACGGATGCCGCCGCTTTCGAAATAGCTGAACGGCAGCCACGAGATCACGGCGAAAATGCCCAGCCGCATGGCGTATTTCTTTACGTTCCGGGTGTAGTGATACCCTTCTGCCAGCATATACGCCATAGTCGGTCCGGTCAGCCGTCCGATGACGTGCATGACCTGTCCCAACAGCGACGCCGTGGGAACGAATGCCCAGGCGATATGGTCGATGAGCATGGCGGCAATCACCAGATATTTCAGCTGGTTGCGGTTGAGAAATCCTTTTGTGTTTGTCATTCCGGCTTATCCTTTTCCTGCCGCAGCTGCCGTATCAGCCGTCTCACAAGATGCACACCGCCGGCAAGCAAAAACAGCAGTACCAGCAGTCCGATCCCGGAAACCGGGCGTTTCCACAGCAATTCCAGATAATCTGTTATGTCCCTGTCGTCAAGCAGAGCAATCACACAAAACACGAGAAACACTGCAAACAGTTCCTGCTGATAGCAATTCCAGAACTTCCGCCACTTTCCGCTTTTCTCTGTCTTTTCCGAATCTGCCACTTACTTGCTCAGCTTGTCACGGGTATAATCCAGCAGACCGCCTGCCAGGATGATATCCTTGGTGCGTCCGGTCAGCTCGCACAGTACCGGGATCTCAGCGCCGGTGGTCTTGTTGACCAGTGTCAGCGTCGTTTCGCCAGCCTCAACGTGCTTGCGGATGTCAGCCAGTTCCAGAACATCGCCCTGGGAGATCTTCTCATAGTCTGCCTCGTTGACAAAGGTCAGCGGCAGAATGCCGGCATTGATGAGGTTTGCACGGTGGATACGGGCAAAGCTCTTCACCAGAACTGCCTTGACGCCCAGATACAGCGGTGCCAGTGCAGCGTGTTCACGGGAGGAACCCTGTCCATAGTTGGAGCCGCCCACGATAATGCTCTGTCCCATCTCCTTGGCACGGCTCGGGAACGCCTCATCGCAAACGGTGAAGCAGTGCTGCGAAATTGCCGGGATGTTGGAACGCAGCGGCAGGATCTTTGCGCCTGCCGGCATGATGTGGTCGGTGGTGATGTTGTCGCCGACCTTCAGAGAGCAGCCAGCCTTGATGGTTGCCTCCAGCGGAGCAGTTTCCGGGAACGGTTTGATGTTCGGTCCACGCAGGATCTCTACCTTGTCCATTTCCTCTTCCGGTGCCGGCAGAACGATCATGTTGTCGTTGACACTGAATTTTTCCGGCAGGACGAAGTCCGGCATCTCGCCCAGTTCTCTCGGGTCGCTCAGATAGCCGGTAAGTGCAGAATATGCAGCCAGTTCCGGAGAAACCAGATAGATCTGACCGTCCTTGGTTCCGGAGCGTCCCAGGAAGTTCCGGTTAAAGGTACGCAGGGAGATACCGCCGGAGTTCGGAGACTGTCCCATGCCGATGCACGGACCGCAGGCGCTTTCCAGAATACGTGCGCCGGCAGCGATCAGTGTACCCAGGATGCCCATATCTGCCATCATGTTCAGCACCTGCTTGGAACCAGGAGCGATTGCCAGAGAAACATCCGGATTTACAGTCTTGCCCTTGAGGATGTGCGCCACCTTCATCATGTCCAGCAGAGAAGAGTTGGTGCAGGAACCGATGCAGACCTGGTCGATCTTCAGCTTGCCGATCTCAGCCACGGTCTTGACATTGTCCGGAGAATGCGGACATGCAGCAAGCGGCACCAGTTCACTCAGATCAATGTGCAGTTCTTCGTCATAAACAGCGTCCGGATCTGCCTTCTGCTCGCTCCAGACTTCACCTCTGCCCTGTGCCTCCAGGAACTGCTTGGTCACTTCGTCCGACGGGAAAATAGAAGTGGTCGCACCCAGCTCAGCACCCATGTTGGTGATGGTGGCACGTTCCGGAACGGACAGAGTCTTGACACCCTCGCCGCAGTATTCGATGACCTTGCCGACACCGCCCTTTACGGACATCCGGCGCAGCACTTCCAGAATAACGTCCTTTGCAGCTACCCACGGAGACAGCTTGCCGGTCAGTTCTACCTTTACTACCTTCGGGCAGGTGATGTAGTATGTACCGCCGCCCATTGCCACTGCAACGTCCAGGCCGCCTGCACCCATCGCAATCATGCCGATGCCGCCGCCGGTCGGGGTGTGGCTGTCAGAGCCGATCAGGGTCTTTCCCGGAACGCCGAAACGCTCCAGATGTACCTGGTGGCAGATACCGTTGCCGGGACGGGAGAAGTAGATGCCGTGTTTCTTTGCAACGCTGCCGATAAAACGGTGGTCATCTGCATTTTCAAAGCCGTTCTGGAGTGTGTTGTGGTCGATATAAGCCACGCTGCGCTCAGTGCGTACACGAGGTACACCCATTGCCTCAAATTCCAGATATGCCATTGTACCGGTGGCATCCTGTGTCAGTGTCTGGTCGATGCGGATTCCGATTTCAGAACCCTTTACCATTTCGCCCTCTACCAGATGTGCTTTCAGGATCTTTTCCGTCAGGGTCAGTCCCATTCAATATCATTCCTTTCGTAGTTGGCACTGCAAATACACGGCAAGCCATCCATTTACAATACGATTCTTATACCGTATTATTATAGCAAAAAACAGGCGCTGTTGTCAAGTCTGCGTCGACTTTGAAAAGATAAAAGAAAAATCCGGATTTGCTTACAAATAAAATCCGCCGCTCCCGGCAGGGTGCAAAAACAGCCCGAAGGTACATTTCCCTCGGGCTGTCGTATTTTATTCCGTCTCGGAAATATGGTACACATGGTCGCCGCTGAGACGCTTTTCATACTCGTCGTGAGGCAGCGGACGGTCGAACAGAAATCCCTGTGCCATACAGCAGTTGATGCCACGCAGGAATTCCGCCTGTTTCTGGGTCTCCACGCCCTCGGCAATCACTTCCATATCCAGATCGTTCACCATGTTTACGATGTTCTTGATTACGATCACATCGTTTTTCCGGTGCTTTTCCTGTTTTTCCATGTTGTTGAGGAAGGATTTATCCAGCTTGATGATATCCACATTCAGATCTTTCAGCAGGTTCAGCGAAGAATAGCCTGTGCCGAAATCGTCGATGGAGGTGCTGACACCGTTTTCGTGCATGGTCTGCACAAAGCGGAGCAGTGTCTCATAGCTTTCATAGCCGGACATTTCCGTCAGTTCCACCTCAATGTATTTGGCAGAGACATTGTACTTTTTCAGCACTGCCAAGATCTCTTCCGCCAGATTCGGATTTTTCAGGTGCATCTTGGAGAAATTCACGGAGATGCGCACCGGTTCGATTCCTCTCGACAGCCAGTCCTGGATGTTCTGGCAGACACGTTCCAATACATAGAAGTCCAGCTTACAGACGCTGCCCTCTCGTTCCAGCACCGGAATGAAGTCCATCGGCGGCACCATGACACCGTTCCGGAACCAGCGCACCAGTGCCTCGCAGCCGCAGAGCTGGTTGTCCGAAAGGGTCACCTTCGGCTGATAGAACACCTCGAACTCCTGGTTTTCCAGAGCATTGGGGAACATCTGCGACACTTCTTTCTGACGCAGTGCCTTTTCCAGCATCGTGTCGTCAAAGTGGAGCATATCCGTCTTTCCGGACATCTTTGCCACGTGCATTGCAGTCGATGCGGCGTTGATTACCTCGCCTGTGTTCTGGTTTTCCCGGATATCGTATACCCCGATTCGGGAGCGTACATCAAAGGTGATCTGCTTGTCCTCGTTGGAGACCGTCACATACTGGTTTCCGATCTTTTTCAGCAGGTTGCCCATATGCTCTTTTTTCGCCAGCAGCACAAAGTTGTCACCGCCCATCCGGGCAAAGAACTCGTCTTTCTCCAGCATATTCTGAGACAGACGCACAAATTCACGCAGTACCACATCGCCTTTTCGTGCGCCTACCGCACGGTTGATGTAGTTGAAATTCTTGATGTTCATGAATGCGCAGGCGTAGTCTTTCAGTTTGCCCTGCGCCAGAAGTTTGCCGCCGGTCTCGTTGATGCCACGGGTGTTCAGCGCACCGGTCAGCAGGTCTGTTACGGAAATGCACCGCAGCAGCTGTACCAGCTTGACCCGTTCCAGCATCAGAAAGACCTGGTGAGACAGGAACTGGAGCATTTCCGCCTGGGGCTGTGTCCATGCGGTATCCTTTTCCGGATAAAAGTAAAAGACAGCGCTGCAGTTTTCGTCCATCTGCACCTTTTCTTCACAAGGCGGCGCATCAAATCCCTTTTCGCTCTCATAGATCAGATAACAGTCGTCCTGCCCATTGGGATCCATCACCGATTTTGCCGCATAAAACCGCAGTTCAAATTTTCCCAGCGAAAAAACACGTGCCACTTTCTGCATCTGATCCTGCAGCAGTCTGATCAGATCATCCACAGTTTTCACATTCTTTTGCAACGAATCAAAAAGCTGCTGGTAACTCTTTACATGAAAATTCATATCCATACCAATCACCTCATTCAGCGCCTGTTTCATGTCCGTACAGAGCGCAAAACAAACGGAATACAATTTCTACCCACTATTCCCACATTATTTCTATGATAAAAACTATATCATATTTTTTCGGAATTGTCAATCAGACACATAAAATAAATTGAGCGGAATCAAATATTTGTGCGTTATCACGAAAAGACTTTCTCATTTTTGTTGGTTCCTACAAATTTGACAAATGAGAAAAAATGCGGTACACTGATAGACAGAATAAATCGAATGGATGTGAAAACCATGCAGACTGTACTGCAAAACCTTTCTTTCAGCCTAAACGCCACCATTCCCGTATTTTTGATGATGGTATTCGGCGGTCTGATGAAAAAAGTAAACCTGTTGGACGACCACACCACCGGGAAATTGAACCAGTTCGTGTTCAAGGCACTGCTGCCGGCGCTGCTGTTCATGGACTTGTCCCAGGCGGATTTCCGCTCGGTCTGGGACGGAAAGTTCGTCCTGTTCTGTTTCTGCGCCACCTTTCTCAGCATCGGCATTGCCTTTCTCCTGTCCCTGCCACGCAAAAGCTGGTCGGAGCGTGGCGAGATCATCCAGGCATCCTACCGGAGCAGCGCTGCGATCCTGGGCATCGCCTTTGTCAACAACATCTACGGTCACGCCACCATGGCGGCGCTGATGATCGTGGGAACTGTGCCGCTGTACAACGTGGCGGCTGTCCTCATCCTCTCCCTCACTGCGCCCCATGACGGCGAAAAGCCCAGCGCCAGAAAGCTGCTGCTGCGCACGCTCCGGGATGTGGCGACCAATCCCATTATCCTGGGCATTCTCGCCGGAATGCTCTGGTCAGTGCTGAAAATCCCGCAGCCTGTGATCCTGCAAAAATCCGTATCCTACCTGGGCAATATGGCAACGCCGCTGGCGCTGATCGCCCTGGGTGCGTCGTTCCAGCTGAAGAGTGCCAAGGGCAAGCTGGGGCTGACGCTGGGCATCTCTGCGGTAAAGCTGTTTCTGTTCTGCGGTCTGTTTCTGCCGGCGGCGGTCTGGCTGGGATTCCGCACGGAAAAGCTCATCGCCATTCTCATTATGCTGGGCAGCGCCACCACGTGCAGCTGCTTTGTCATGGCAAAAAACATGAAACACGAGGGTACTATCACTGCCTGCGCCGTGATGATGACCACCCTGCTCAGTGCGTTCTCTCTGACGATGTGGCTGTTCGTGCTGAAGAGCCTGGGGTATATTTGATGATATGAGAAACGGGCTTGCCGCACCATTCAAAAAGTGCAGCAGCCCGTTATTTTTTTACCCTGATTTTCTCCGCCTCAGACCTCATTCTCCTGCAATTCCTGGAAGAATGTGAAATAGTCCTGGCGCTTGTCGTTGGTGAATGCGATCGCTGTCCGGGGATGCTGATTCAGATAGCCGGTCAGCAGGTACTGGATGTCATAGCCCCATACCACGCCGTCATTTTTCAGTTTCTGCATCTCATCCTGGAGGAAACGCAGCACCGGCTTGATGTCATACTTCGGGTTTTTCAAAAAGCCCAGCAGCAGTTCCATTGCACAGTTACCTGCGCCACGTCCCATTGCCGCCATTGTGGCATCCAGATAGCTGACGCCCATCATCGCACACTCTGTGGTGTTGGCGAATGCCAGCTGCTGGTTGTTGTGGGCGTGAATACCGATCTTCTTGCCGTACTTCTCGCCTGCCTCCAGATACCGCTGTGCCAGCTGACGCATCTGCAGCGGATAGAGAGAGCCGTAGCTGTCCACCAGATAGATGACCTCAACGCTGCTCTTGCCCAGCATTTCCAGCGCCTCTTCCAGTTCAGACTCCTGCGCCTTGGAAACCGCCATAATGTTCACTGTGGTGTGATAGCCCTTCTTCGCACAGGTCTCGATCATCTCGATGGCTGCCGGGATGGTGTTGATGTAGGTTGCAATGCGGACAACATCCAGGATGCTGTCCTTCTTGTCCGGCAGGTCACGAGCCACGTTGGCACGTCCCACGTCTGCCATCACTGCCAGCTGCATCTTCGGGTCGAGAATATCCCCCAGCACCTTCCGGATAGCGTCCTCGTGGCAGAACTTCCACTTGCCGAACTTGGACTCCTCGAACAGTTCCGGGTCTGCCAGATAGCCGATTTCCATAATATCCACGCCTGCACGGAGGTTGGTCAGATACAGCTTGCGGACAAAATCGTCTGTAAACTCGAAGTTGTTCACCAGACCGCCGTCCCGGATGGTGGCATCCAGCACTTTTATGTCAGGACGATAGGAGATCATCGTGCCTTTTATCATATCACTCATTGTACATTCCTCGCTTTCTGCTTTTCCCGTGCTGCTTTTCGTCAGCACAGTACTTATATTATACCAAAAAATGCACCTTTCTGCAAGTATTTCCGCCTTTTTTCTGCATAACCTGCATAAATCGTGATTTTCGCCAATCCGCATTCCCAAAAACTGTTCAGTTTGCCAACGAAAAAGGACTGCCCTGCGACAGTCCCCTTTTCCAGCGTTTCTTCCAATCGGTGCATTCCGTCTTATCCGGCGGTGTAATATTCCGGCATCTCGGTGGTCAGATCTTTCAGTGTGTAATAGGTGTAGCCATGTTCTCCGTCCGTAGAAGTGTAGAACTCGATCACGTTTCCGCTGTCCCCGAACACGGCATAGACATCCGTTCCCGGGTCGGCACAGTTGGTCTGCAGTTCCTCTGTCGGCACAGCTGTCTGCCCATAAAGTGAAACAGTCAGACACTCGCTGGAGTCAGCCGCCTTTCCCAGCAGCTTTGCGTCAGACGGCACAGTCGATTCCGAACCGTAAAACGCCACGCCGTAGTAACACGTCCCGTTGTAAACAATGGCGTTCATCCCTTCGCCCTCTGCCATATCTGTTTCTGCGATGCTGGTCTCTGCCGGTTTTGTTTTCGCCGGCTTGGTCTCAGCGCTCTCCTGCGAAGATGTGTTTCCGCCGGCGCAGCCCGACAGCAGCATCGTTCCGATCAATCCAATACAAAACAGCTTTTTCATAAAGATCACCTCAAGTCGTCTGGTCATTTTTGCTCCTATGCCATCAGAATCCTTTCTTCTGATACTGCTATTGTACCACATTTTCTACACAATTGCAATATTATTTTTACTTTTTTTATGTGAAAACAAAAGACTTGTTTTTCTGACAGCCCATCCAGTCGGATATTGGAAATGATTTTCAAAAAGATTCCATAAAATCCACATGAAAGTATCTTTACAATGTTCTGCAAACCAGGTATAATAAAAATAGTACACTTTCAGGAGGTATCATATGTTTTTTTCTGAAACTGACCTATCCGACTTCATCGAGGAAAATGACGTAAAATTTATTCGCATGACCTTTTGCGACACGTTTGGAAATATGAAAAATATTGCCATCATGCCACGGGAACTGCACCGTGCCATCACTGACGGCATCCCGTTCAACGCCACCGGACTGCTGGAGGCATCCCATCAGAACCTGCTTCTGAAACCAGACACCTCCACCCTGTCCATCCTGCCCTGGCGGCCCCAGTCGGGACGTGTGGTCCGCTTTTTCTGCAAGCTGTATCACATGGACGGCACACCCTATGAGGGTGACCTGCGCCGGAATCTCCGGGAGTCCATGAAGTCTCTCCAGAAACAGGGCTATCAGTGCGAAATGGGAACACGCTGTGAGTTCTATCTGTTCGAGACCGACATGGCAGGAAAGCCCACCCGGATTCCCTGCGACCAGGGCGGTTATCTGGACGTTGCACCGCTGGACAAGTGCGAAAACACACGGCGTGAGATCTGTCTGTCCCTGGAGGAGATGGGGCTGAATCCCACCACATCCTGCCACAAGCACGGCCCCGGACAGAACGAGATCGACTTTGCGTGCAGCAATCCGCTGACCGCAGCCGACAACATGGCACACTATAAGACCGTTGTCAAGACCATTGCGGCACAGAACGGTTTCTATGCGTCCTTTATGCCGAAGCCGTTCAAGGACTGCAGCGGCAGCGGACTGAAGATCACCCTGTGCATCAAGAAAGACGACAAGAGCATTTTCGGCACGAGCCACAAAGACCTGACACCGGAGGGCAGAGCCTTTATCGCCGGAATCCTTAACCGTGCCAGAGAATTCACCATGTTCTCCAACCCCACCATCAACTCCTACGACCGATTCGGTTATCGTGCCGCACCGTCCCGGATCAACTGGTCAGAAGAGAACCGGATTCCGCTGGTACAGCTGCTGTATGCGCCGGGCAGAGACGGCTCCATTGAGTTCCGCTCCGCTGATGCGTACTGCAACCCTTACATCACATTTCAGATGCTGCTGAGTGCCGGCATGGCTGGCATCCAGAACGGCGAAGAGCTGTACGACAACATGAACGCTGCCAACGAGAACTCCGCCATTCCCACGCTGCCCCATTCCCTGGAAGAATCCATCCGGCTGGCGCAGGAGAGCGACTTTGTCCGCAGCACCGTTCCTGAGGCAATTCTCCACGACTTTTCCGCCGCAATGCAGAAAGAAGTGGACGCATATCATCTGGCAAAAGACCCGGAGGCGTTTTGCTTTGAGCGGTATTTTTAAGCAGCCGGCAAGCTGTAATCTGAAAAAGAGGAGGGAACACAACGGTGTATTCCGAACGCACACTGATTATCTCCGGCTCTGAAAAAGGGCTGGACGGCGTGATCGGCTTTTTGAAAACCTGTGGCTGCGGCTCCGTTGCAGTCGTCTCCAGCGGCAGCGAGGCAAGACGCATGATTCCCCACGACGATTATGATTTGATTCTGATTAACACACCGCTGAAAGACGAATTCGGTCACCAGCTGGCGGTCAAGCTCTGCGAATCCACCTGCTCCGGCGTTATCCTCATCTGCAAGGCAGATCTGGCGGAAGAGATGGTCAACCGCACCGGCGACTACGGTGTCTGTGTGGTATCCAAACCGCTGAACAAGCAGGAACTGGTGAAAGCGCTCCGCACCGGCAGCGCTTTCCGGCACCGTCTGCTGACGATGCAAAAGGAGAACAACAAGCTCCGGGCAAAGCTGGAAGAGATGCGGTATGTTTCCCGTGCCAAATTCCTGCTCATCTCCGAACAGGGCATGACCGAAGAGGCGGCGCACCGCTACATCGAAAAAAGCGCCATGGACACCCGGCGCACCCGGAAAGAAGTGTCCCTGGAAGTTATCGCAAAATACGAATAAACATCGTTTGGAAAAACGAAAAACCGCAGCGGAAAGAAAAAAACTTTCCGTTGCGGTTTTATTTTTGTGATTTTATAAGTCTTACTTTGTGCCGAAAATACGGTCGCCGGCATCTCCCAGACCCGGAACGATATAGCCCTTTTCGTTCAGGCTCTCGTCCACGCCGCCGCAGTAGATGTCAACATCCGGATGCGCTGCCAGCAGAGCGTCACGACCCTCCGGGCAAGCCAGGATGCACAGAAACTTAATGCTCTTGACGCCCATTTCCTTCAGATCCTTGATGGCTGCGATCGCAGAAGTACCAGTTGCCAGCATGGCATCGATCACGATAACTTCACGCTCTGCGATGTCATCCGGCATCTTGGAATAGTACTTCACGGCATCGTGTGTACCCGGTTCGCAGAAAATACCGATATGACCGATCTTTGCCGCCGGAATGAGCGAAGTAACGCCGTCTACCAGTCCCAGACCTGCACGCAGGATGGGAACGAAAGCCAGCTTTCTGCCGGAGATCACCTTGGTCTTAGCGATGCCCTGGTGTGTCTCGATGGTGACTTCCTTCATCGGCAGATCCCGGGTCGCCTCATAACAGATCAGCATTGCTGTCTCAGAGGTCAGCTCCCGAAATTCCTTTACGCCTGTCATTTTATCCCGCATCAGTGAGATCTTGTGCTGCACCAGCGGGTGGTCTACTACATGAATCCCTGCCATGTTCTTATCCTCCTGTTACCATTCTTTTTCCAGTTCAGTAATCATATTCACACGGTTCTCGTGTCTGCCGCCCTCAAAAGGCGTATCCAGGAAAATCTCCACCAGTTCCAATGCGAGACCGCTGCCCAGTGTCCGGGCGCCCATGCACATTACATTGGCGTCGTTGTGCAGACGGGTGTACTTGGTGGAAAACGCATCTGCGCACAGTGATGCACGAATGCCCCGTATCTTGTTTGCAGCGATCGACATACCGATTCCCGTGCCGCAAATCAGAATCCCCATGTCACCCGGATGAGATGCCACCGCAGTACCGACTGCCTTGGCGATCACCGGATAATCGGCTCTTTCGCCGTTACAGCCGCAGTCCTCCACTTCCAGCTGCCGTTCTTTCAGCAGCGCAATGACCTCCTGCTTGCGTTCATAGCCGGCGTGGTCACATCCAATCCAAATTTTCATGTTCTTCTGACTCCTTTGTCTTGAGATACTTCTATTATAGCATATTTACCGGACAATTGCAAGGTGTATTTTCCAAGATACACGAAAATCACTTTGCCCGCTGTTTCTCCTGCAAGTCCTTTTCCGCTTTCACCAGCTGCAAATACTCCGGCATCAGTTCTGCCGGGGTCTGCCACTGTGCCTGCGCCGCCGCCAGACAGATGCCCGTGCCGTTTTGCAGACGTGTCATGGGAGATGCGATTGTCAGACCCTGCTCCGCCCGGAACAGTTCCACTGCATCGCCCGCCAGCAGCACCGGCTGTTCCAGTGATGCCAGCTGCTGTGCCAGTTCTGCCGCAGGCTGCATTCCGTCCGGCTGCATCGCCGTGATCTGCGTGCCGTCACTCTGGTACAGTCCGGCATAGACCAGAGACTGTCTCGCTGTCATGACCGCACAGATCACGCCCTGCCAGGACAGATTCTGCCACGCCAGCCCTTCCAGCGTAGAGATTCCCACGCAAGGGATCTGCAGGGCGTAGGACATGGCTTTTACCGCCGCAATGCCGATGCGCAGCCCGGTGTAGGAACCCGGACCTTTCGCCGCAGCGAAACCGTCTACATCCTGCCAGTTCAGCCCGGTGTCCGCCAGCAGACGCTCTGCCAGAGGCAGGATCACCTGGGAATGGGTACGTTTTGTATAAACCGTCTGCTGCGCCAGCAGGCAGCGGCTTTCGCTGTCATACAGCGCCGCAGCCGCTACTTTTCCGGAAGTGTCAATCCCCAAGATTCGCAAAGCGCTCATCTCCTTCTACTGTGATCTGTCTGCCGTCATCGGAAAGCCGCTCAATGGTGATGCGGATGCAGTTCTCCGGCAGCTCCGATGCGATATTCTCCGACCACTCAATGGCAAATACGCCCTCATCCAGGGGATAGTCATAGAACCCGGTGGATTCCAGATCCAATGCGCCCTCGATGCGGTACATATCAAAATGGTAGAGCGACAGTCCGTCGCCGTGGTATTCCTGCACAATGGCAAAGGTAGGCGAAGAGACCACATCCGGCAGTCCCATGCCCTTTGCCAGTCCACGGGTAAAGGTGGTCTTTCCCACGCCGAGACCGCCGAAATAGGCGATCACATCTCCGGCGTGCAGCTGTTTCCCCAGCTGTTCCGCAAAGGCAATGGTCTCCGCCGGCGATGCCGTCGTTTTTTGTATTTTCAACACGCCTGTTCCATCTCCTTAGAACAATCCGGTAATGTTGCCGTCGTTGTCGCAGTCGATCTTCAATGCCGACGGTGCCTTCGGCAGACCCGGCATGGTCATGATGTTGCCGGTGAGGACAACCACAAAGCCAGCGCCGTTGGACAGCGTCACGTCACGGACCGTGATGGTGAAGTGTTCCGGCTTGCCCAACTTCGCAGCATCATCCGACAGGGAGTACTGTGTCTTTGCCACGCATACCGGCAGATTGCCGCAGCCCAGAGCATTGATCTGTGCCAGCGCTTTCTTTGCCGGAGCAGTAAAGGTCACGCCGTCTGCACGGTAGATCTCCTTTGCGATCTTTTCCACCTTTTCCTCTACGGAAAGGTCTGTGTCATACAGTACGTGGAAATTGGACGGCTTGGTCTCGATGGTCTTGCAGACCTTTTCTGCCAGTTCCTTGCCGCCTGCGCCGCCCTTAGCGAACACTTCGGTCAGAGCGAATTCTGCGCCCAGATCTTCACAGAACTTCTGGATAAAGTTCAGCTCTGCATCTGTGTCGCACTGGAAACGGTTGATGGCAACCACTACCGGTACGCCGTACTTCTTCATATTCTCGATATGCACCTGGAGGTTTACGATACCCTTTTTCAGTGCATCCAGATTCTCGGTAGTCAGTTCTGTTTTCGGCACGCCGCCGTTGTATTTCAGCGCACGAACAGTTGCGACCAGAACCACGCAGCTGGGGTTCAGACCGCCGTAGCGGCACTTGATGTCGAAGAACTTCTCTGCGCCCAGATCAGAGCCGAAACCTGCCTCGGTCACGCAGTAGTCGCCCAGTTTCAGCGCCAGCTTTGTGGCACGGAGCGAGTTGCAGCCGTGCGCAATGTTGGCGAACGGGCCGCCGTGAATCAGCGCCGGCGTATGCTCCAGGGTCTGTACCAGGTTCGGCTTGAGGGCATCCTTCAGCAGTGCTGTCATAGCACCGTTTGCGCCCAGATCCTTGGCATAAACCGGATTGCCGTCCAGATCGTATGCCACCAGGATCTTGCCCAGGCGTTCCTTCAGGTCTGCCAGGTCAGATGCCAGGCACAGGATTGCCATAACCTCGGAGGCAACGGTGATCTGGAATCCGTCGCTCCGGGGAATACCGTCCACCTTGCCGCCCAGACCAATGACGATGTTCCGCAGCGCACGGTCGTTCATGTCCAGCACACGCTTGAGCATAACCCGGCGCTGGTCGATGCGCAGCACATTGCCCTGCTGCATATGGTTATCCAGCATAGCACACAGCAGGTTGTTTGCCGCAGTGATGGCGTGCATATCGCCGGTGAAGTGCAGGTTGATATCCTCCATGGGAACGACCTGTGCATAGCCGCCGCCGGCTGCACCGCCCTTGATGCCGAATACCGGACCCAGGGACGGTTCACGCAGTGCCAGGACTGCCTTCTTGCCGATCTGGTGCAGTGCGTCTGCCAGACCTACGCTGACGGTAGTCTTGCCCTCGCCTGCCGGTGTCGGGTTGATGGCGGTCACCAGAATCAGCTTACCGTCCGGCTTGCTGTCCAGCTTTTTGAACAGCTGCTCCGACAGCTTTGCCTTGTAGTGACCATAGTACTCGATATCTTCCTCTTCAATGGACAGTTCCGCTGCCACCTTACCGATAGGGTACATTTCTGCACGCTGTGCAATTTCGATATCAGACAACATAAATTTTCTCTCCTTTTCCGTATCGCCGTCCTGCATCACACGTTTTTTTGGACGCAGGACAGACTTTTCCGCATTTTTTCGCAATCAGAAACATACTTTTATTATAGCATCTTTTCACAGGCAATGCAAGGCGAATTTTTCTTTTCGGTGATTCGCTGTATTTCCACAAATTTTTCCGTGGGATTTTCACGGAACTGCACCCATTCCGGAGGTTGAACATCCATGACACATAAAATTATCCCCATTTTTTCAGCCTTTCTGCTGGCCTTCCTGAGCGGATGCGCCGCACAGACTGAACAAAGCGTACCGGAAAACGCCGCTTTCTGCGACGATATCACCAAACACGTCCAGCAGGTGGAACAGCTGCACGTTGCCAGCGGCACCACAGACTGCACGCCGGATGACACCGAAACAGCAGCGTACCACTATGACACGGTATACGGGATGTGGTTTCCCTATCTGGACTACGGGGAGATTCTTGCCGGAAAGACGGCAGATCAGTTCCGTGATGCTGTGCGCCAGCGCTTTCAGCAGGTGGCAGACATGGGGATCAACACAGTCTATCTCCATCTCCGGGCATTCGGAGACGCCTATTATCAATCTGCCCTCTTTCCGCCGGCAAAGGAAGTGGGCGATTATGACCCGTTTTCCATTCTGCTGGAAGAGGCGCACCAGCTGCATTTGTCCGTCCACGGCTGGGTGAATCCGCTACGGCTGCAAAAGGATTCCGCCATGGCATCGATGCCGGACAGCTATCCGGTAAAACAATGGTACAGCGATCCGCAGAAGAACGGCACCTATCTGTGCAAAGTGGGAGAATACTGGTGGCTGAACCCGGCATATCCGGAAGTACGTCAGCTGGTGGCAGACGGCGTGGCGGAAATTCTGGCGCAATACCATGTGGACGGCATCCATCTGGACGACTACTTCTACCCCACCACAGAAACCGCCTTTGATGCAGCTGCATTTGCCGATGCAAAAGCGGACGATCTGGGCGCATTCCGGCTGGAACAGGTCAATGCCATGGTACAGCAGATCTACAGCACCGTTAAGGCGGCGTCTCCGGCAATACAGCTGAGTATCAGTCCGCAGGGAACGATGGACGGCAACTACACGAAACAATATGCCGACGTGCGCCGCTGGGGGACGGAAACCGGCTACTGCGATGTACTGATTCCGCAACTGTACTACGGCTTTGCCAACGAAACCGCACCTTTTGCGGAGGCGCTGCAGACCTGGACAGAGACAGTTTCCAGCGAGTCCGTTTCTCTGGTCATCGGCATCGGCACGCACAAGTGCGGCAAAGAGGACACCTGGGCAGGCAGCGGCAGCATGGAGTGGTGCAGTGAGCCGACGCTGCCCATTCGTCAGGCAAAACTGGCGCTGGAAACAAACGGAACGGACGGCGTCGCCGTCTACGACTATGAAACAACCTTTCAACCGGACACTGCCGCAGATGCCCTGTCACAGATTCGGGAGGCGTTGGGAAAGTTGTTCCGGAATGGGAAATAAAAAAGCGTTCTGTTTCAATGGGGGAAGGGCAACACCGTACAAAGCCCGCCTATTGGCTTTGTACGCAATCTGCTTGTCGATTTCCCGTCATACTGCACAGAAATTCCTTGACATACGACAGTATGCCTGCGAAATTTCTATACAGTCTGCCGAAAAATCGAACTACGCATCTTACGCACAAGCTTTATGCGGTGTTGCCTTGAAAACAGAACGCTGTAATAAAGGAGGAAGCGGTCTTTTCAGACCTTGCACAGATACTGCCTGCTCAGAGAAAAGCAGGAGGTATCTTTTATATCACATTTCTGTATAAGGGAGCATACAGAAACAGGAGATAGCATTGTATTTTAATACACAGCCATGATAACATCTTCCGCAGTGTCTTCCGCTGCGCCGGATTCAAATGTCACAGAATACGCATAAACGCCGTCTGTCCAGTCTGCGGCATAGACCAATCTGCCGTTTCCACGAATGTGTACACTCTTGCCGTCAATTTCCTGGGTAGAATCGTTCTCATATAAGTTATAGTCTCCGCTGATTTCGCTGGTGCCAAGCCCTTTCCGGATTCGTGCCAGTTCATTGCCGGCGTCGTCCTGGTAGATGATCTCAATCATATCATTCTGTATCGCCTGTATAACTTTACCAGAACTGTTGACGCAGGAATCCGGTGCTGTAATGGAGAACCCGGCGATCTGTGCCGCCTCGGAAAGGTCGGTGCATTCCTGGAATGGGTTTGCGATCTGCACATCGTCATCTGTCACTGCGGTAGTCACCTTTGGACGGCCTACCAAATTGTCCGAAGTGCGCTGGAACTGCGTATATACCACCAACCCGGCACAAAGTGCCATTGCAGCACACAGCCCCAAAGCACAATACCGGAATTTTTTTGAAAATCCGCCTCGCCTGGTGTCCTGCTGTTCCTGTGCCGCCTCTAAAATAAACTTGTCCTGGATGTCTCCAATGAGATACAAAAGCCGAAACTCTTTCATAGTTCAACACCCTCCTTTTCCAGATAATCCCGAAGTTCTTTTCGTGTCCGGGACAGCATCATCTTCACTTTGCTTTCTCCGAAATGATACATTTTTGCGATGTCCGACACCGAATCACAATACCAATACCGCCGCACAAATACCATGCGTTTTTCCTTGGAAAGCATCTCTAAAAACTGATTGCACAGTGCGCATATTTCAGCATCCTCTACCTTTTTCGGAATGTCTTCCTGGGATGGGATACATTCCGCCAATTCATCCAGCAGGAACGGAATCTGATTTCCGCCACGTTTTTTCGTGCTGTTTTTCTCCCAGCGGTGCAGTGCCAGATTCCGGGTAATTTTCCCAAGAAAGGCTTTGAAACATTTCGGCATCGTTGGCGGGATCACATTCCACGCTTTCCAGTAGGTATCATTTACGCATTCTTCCGAATCCTCTAAATCTTTCAAAATCTGATAGGCGATCGTATGGCAATAGCCGCCGTATTTATCGCTGGTCAGCGCAATTGCACGTTCAGAACGTGTTACATACAGACGAATCAACTCTTCATCCTGCATCATTTTCACTTCCTTTCACTCTTATAGACCGCTTTTTTGCCGAATTGGTCACAGCTTTTTTGAAAGTAACAGAAAAGGCTTTCCCCAATCCCTCGGGAAAAGCCTTGTTCCTATCAATTCAACTGATACAGATGCCGCTTACTGCACCTTTGCAACTGCTGCTTTCAGAGCATCTACCTTGTCCCGGCGCTCCCATGCCACGCCCAGGTCTTCACGACCCATGTGGCCATAGGCAGCCAGTTTCCGGTACTGCGGCTTGCGCAGATCCAGCATCTCAATGATGCCGTCCGGTGTCAGCTGGAACACTTCCGGTACTGCCTTTGCCAGCACCTCCTCAGAAACGGTGCCGGTGCCGAATGTATCCACACGGATGGAAACCGGATTTGCCACGCCGATGGCATATGCCAGCTGCACCTCGCAGCGCTTTGCCAGACCAGCCGCAACGATATTCTTCGCAATATAACGAGTCGCATAGGCAGCGGAACGGTCAACCTTCGTCGGATCCTTGCCGCTGAATGCGCCGCCGCCGTGACGAGCTGTGCCGCCGTAGGTGTCTACGATGATCTTCCGTCCGGTCAGACCGCTGTCGCCCTGAGGACCGCCTACCACGAAACGTCCGGTGGGGTTGATGAAATACTTAGTGTTTTCGTCCAGCAGTTCTGCCGGGATCACAGCCGGGATCACATAGTGCATCATGTCACGGCGAATGGTCTCCAGAGTCACATCTGCAGCGTGCTGGGTGGAGATGACAACTGTATCCACACGAATCGGCTTGTCCCCATCGTATTCCACGGTGACCTGTGCCTTGCCGTCCGGGCGGAGATAAGTCAGTGTCTTATCCTTTCGCAGTTCTGCCAGCTTTTTGCACAGCTTATGGGACAGCGAAATTGCCAGCGGCATCAGTTCCGGCGTCTCATCGCAGGCATAACCAAACATCATGCCCTGGTCGCCGGCGCCGGTCTCGGTAGTCTCGCCGCCTCTGGTTTCGATCGCATCGTTTACACCCATTGCAATATCCGGGGACTGCTTGTTGATCGCCTGGAGCACAGAACAGGTATAGCCGTCAAAGCCGTACTTTGCTCTGTCATAGCCGATGTCCACGATCACGTCCCGTGCGATCTGCTGGATGTCCACCTTGGCCGTGGTGGAGATCTCACCCATGCACAGCACCATGCCGGTAGCGACTGTAGTTTCGCAGGCAACACGTGCCTTGCTGTCCTGTTCCAGGATAGCGTCCAGCACTGCGTCAGAGATCTGGTCGCAGATCTTGTCCGGATGTCCTTCTGTTACGGATTCGGATGTAAAAAGAGTTCTTGCCATTCGATTTGTTCCTTTCTGTCTCGTGGGAATAGTATCAAAAAAAGACACCCTCGCAGGGTGTCCAAAACTTTTTGTACAAACCCCTCATCTCTCGGTTATACCGCAGGAATTGGCACCGTATGTGACAAAAACGTCAACCGGTTGCCGGGCTTCACAGGACCTGTTCCTCCACCACTCTTGATAAGGTATAAGGTATGCCGGCAGCACCGCACGAAATATGCCGCACTGCTGTTATTTTATTATACATGATTCCGCCGGGATTGTCAATAGGAAATTTCGACATTTTCTGCAAATACAAAAAGGCGCTGCAGCCATTACAGCCACAGCGCCTTTTTTATTTACGGAGATCGTTTCAGAAAACGACTTCGATTATGCGTTCAGATCGGAAGTCTCCGGCAGAGCCTTGATGATGTGTACCAGGAACTTCAGCAGTGCGGTAGCATCATTGCCGTCGATTTCGCCATTCTGATCGTAGCAGTCACCGTTCAGCAGCTGCTGTGCGTTGAAGTCAACTGCGTTTGCAGCCTTCTTGTTCAGCAGAACAGCGTCGGTGATGTCTACACGGCCGTCCAGGTTGGTATCGCCAAGCAGAACGTCGCCAGGAGTTACAGAACCGCCGTTTGTGGTGGTAGTAGTGGATTCGCCGCTCTTATCTGTAGATGCAGTAGAGGAAGAATCGTTGTCGCTTGTAGCAGTGGTTGCTGTAGTCTCAGTTGTTGTAGTCTTGCCGTCAGTTGTTGTGGTCGGCTTTGTATCGCTGGAGTCACGAACGATGTTCGGAGCTTCGTCATCCAGGAAGGATGCAACCCAGCACAGCGGAGAGTTCCAGTTGATGGTGCACTCGTTTACAGACCAAGCCTCAACGTTATCCAGGTAGCACTTCATCGGAGCGATAGAACCTACCTTGTAGCCCTGACCCTGAACCATCGGGTCTTCCATGTTGGAGTTCGGGCCGCCGGACAGAACGCCGTACGGAGCATACGGGAAGTCGTTGCTGTTCAGCTGACCAGACCACCATCTGTGGTGCGGGTACTTTGTGGAGTGTTCACCGTAACCGGTTACATAGCCCTGTTCCAACGGGTTGCGGCCCATCAGGTAGTCCATTGCGGTAGTAACACCATCGATGTACTTTACATCCTTAGATGCGTCATAAGCCAGTGCCAGTGCCATAGAGTTGTTGATTACCATGGAGTTGGAACCCCATTCATAACCGCCTTCCAGGCTCAGAGTCTGGGATTCACCCTTGCCGGATGCTGCGTCATACTTCCATACAGTTGTGTCATAGTCATGACCTACGTACGGGATGCCGTATGCAGACTTGTTCTGTACTTCCAGAACGGAGTCAGCTGCCTTCAGAACCTGTGCCTTCAGGGTGTTTACTTCATCCTGAGTCAGCAGACCCTTATCCAGCATATCCTGAGAGTTTACATACAGGGAGATAGAACCAACGGAGTTCAGAGTACCCCATGTGAACAGGGAGAATGAACCGTTGTTCTCACCGCCAACCAGAGTTGTGGAGATTTCCAGTGCCTTTGCATTGTCAGTACCATAAGCGTTGGTACCATACTTCATCAGTTCATCATAATAGGTCTTGTCGCCGGTTGTGATGTACAGTTCGCAAGCTGCCCAGTAGAATTCGTCGCTGACCTCGGTATCACCGTACGGGCCACCGCCCTTGTTCTGATCCAGCGGAGCGTACATGATGTCAGCGGAGATGCCGCCTTCACCCTTGGTGTCGCCGCCCCAGCTTGTGAACGGCTTGTAGTTCTTCTGTGCTGCAGCATAGGTCTTGATTGCTGCGTCTTCCATGGTCTTTGCATAAGCTGCATCATAGTCCTTGAACAGACGAGCTGCCTGTGCAAATGCTGCGGATGCGTTCAGAGTTGCTGCATAGGTAACCGGCTTAACGATTCGCATCGGAGCCTTGTTTTCCTTGCCGTTTTCGTTCTGGTCATACGGAGCGACAGCCAGACCGGTCCACTTATAGTCGTGAGCCTTGTGGTAAACCATACCGTCGTCACGCATCATCTTGAGGAAGAAGTCCAGTTCGATCTTGCACTCATCTAGGATATCCGGAATGCCGTTGTTGTTTTCCGGAATGGTCATAACGGAGGAGTCGTCGCCGAACTTGTCAGCCTTGCCTACCATCTTGGATCTCTCATACATGTTCATCAGAGTCCACAGAGAGATACCGCCGTTTACAACGTACTTACCATAGTCACCTGCGTCGAACCAACCGCCGGATACGTCGATGGACTGGCTGTAGCTCGGCTTGGAAGTGTAGATGTAAACCCACTTGTCTGCGATGTAAGCAGTATCGTTCGGCCAGTGGTTGGAATCCTTACGACCCAGAGTTTTGCTGCTACCGTCTACAGTCTGCGGAGACGGAATGTACTGGTCGTCAGTATCCATTGCACGGTTCTGATAGAAGTAGTTCAGGGCATAAGTCAGCATGCTCTTTTCGTTGTACTTCTCATACAGGTTCTTGTCGATATCAAACGGCAGAGAGGTCTTGCCTGCAACAGTCAGTGTGTAGCCCTTGCCCTCTGTGGTGAAATCGGTGAAGTCGATCTGCTGGGTGTAATCCCATGCGCCAGACTTGTCATACTGGGTGTTGCCGTCAGTAGTACCGCTGTAAACGGTCTTGCCGCTGGCATCCTTGATCTCATAGTCATACTTCTGTGTGTCGCCGTCGGACAGAACAACAGTAGCAACCTTCTTACCGTTCGGATAGTAACCAACCTGGTTTACTTCAACGCCGGTCGGCTCATAAGCTGCCTCTGCCTTATAGTCTGTCTTGTCATCGGTCATATCGATGAGTGCCAGGTTATCGAACAGAATAACGGTGTCCTTCGGGAAGCAGTCGCCCTGTGTTGCATATGCACCCTGACCGCCCATGTGGAAGGTCCACTCTGCAGTACCCTCAACGGTTTCAGTAGCCTGGAATTCATATGCAACCGTGGTCCACTGGTTTGCCGGATATTCCTTGTGATACCAAGCATCCCAGCCCTGACCGTAGTCTACCTTGTTGCCGGTCTTGGAAGCGCTCTTCAGCTTGTCTTCCAGCTGTGTCTGTGTCAGACCTTCTTCGTAGCTCATGCTCAGCTCTTCACCGTTGCTGTGCCACAGTTCCTGGTCGTCGTTGGACATATTACCCAGCTTTGCGTACATGTGACCGCTGTTAGACGGCTTTACGCTGTAGGTGATACGATAGGTGTGACCGCTTTCAATGGTCAGGTTTCTGTGACGGAACTGGCAGTCCCAGCGGCTCTCACCGCCGTTGGAAGTACCGCCGACATTTTCCAGCTTGATCGCATAGATACCGTCGGTGATATCGAACTTCATGACAGCAGTTGCATTTTCACAAATGTGCCAAGGCAAGCCCTTTCCGTTTTCGAAAGTACCTTCGCCCAGCTCCTCGCCTGCGAACGCAGTCATAGACAGCGCTGTCAGACCTGTAGCGGTAGCAGAAACTGCCATCACTGCAGCGGAAGCAAAGGCAAGTGCCTTCTTGCCGAGTTTTTTCTTCAGCATAGATATCCTCCTTGAAAATGAATGATTTGAGATTTTGGAATATAGGTACGCATATTCCTTTTGCAACGATTTCTTCTGCCGAACTCGCCGGCTGATACACACCGCAGGGACCGGATTTCAAGACGCACGTATCCCGTCGCAGGGCATATCTTTCTCGTTTCATTTATTATAACACATGAGAATTTTGTTGTAAAGCGGATTTTCAAATTTCAGTAAAACTTGCTAAACAGTTTCCTCTCTTTTTGTGCAACATGACATATGTAACGACAGTTTTTTCGGATATGCTGTCACAGAAAAGCGGATACCGCCAAAAGTTTTGACGATATCCGCTTTTGAATATACGATTTCGATAATTTTTTACGCCGTTTCAGCGCCTGTGGCTTAGTCTGCAGACGGCAGAGTCTTTACCAGAGAAACCAGGAACTTCAGCAGAACGATCGCATCGTTAGCGCCTACGCCGTCATCGGTGCAGCAGTCTGCATTTGCCTGCTGCTGCGGATTCAGGGAGATTGCGCCTGCAACTGCCTTGTTCAGGATAACAGCGTCTGTGATGTCTACACGACCGTCCAGGTTTACGTCGCCGTACATACTTGCAGACGGCAGATCGCTGGGCTTCTGTGTGCTGGATTTTGTGGTAGAAGTTGTCTTCGCAGTTGTCTTGGAAGTAGTTGCGGTTGTCTTCTGTGTAGTTGCACTTGTCTTGGAAGTGGTAACTGTTGTGCTGCTGCCGCCGTAAGCGTCTGTGTAAACTGTGATGGAGTCGATGGTGAACTTGTTGCAGTCGATCCACCAAACGCCGAACTTCAGCTCGCCGCCGTACTGAGTCTGGATGATCTCAGAGGTTGCAGAATCTACGTTCCATACAATGCTGCCGGTCTTGCCGTCGATGGTCTGTTCCATATCATCAGACTGTGTCCAGTAATCCGGTGCTACGCTGGTGGAAGAGCCGAATGCGCCCTGCCACTTGCCGATCTGCTTCTTGCTGGTAGAGATGTTGATCTCAACCTTGGTTACCTTTTCGCCAGCCGGAACACCCAGGTCGGACCACTTCCAGCCCAGCATCTTATCACCAGCAGGCAGTTCGTCATAAACGACAGACTGGTTTACATCCTTGGTGTACTTGCCGCCGCTGGAGGGCTGTGCCTTTGTTGTGCCTGTGGTTACGGTGTTGCCGTAGTGCAGAACGACCTTGTCGATCTTGACGCTGCTTGCATCCGGATAGAAGATCATTGCCTTTACGGTCTGTCCAACATTGGACGGGATCACATAATCTGCGGTACACTGACCGTTTGCACCAACGGTTACATCAAAGTCAGTCTGTTCCCAGGTACCGGTCCATGTGCCGAATGCACCGCTGGAGTTGGTGTCCTTGGTGGAGATGGTGTAGTACAGAGTTGCAGACTTTGCGCCGTTCGGAGCGAATTCTGCGTACAGCTGCTTGTCGCCTGCGGTACCGGTCTGTGTGCCGGTGCTGATGTTTGCAGTCTTGTCATCTCCGCCCGGTGCTACAGTAGTAGCAGTGGTTGTCGGGTTCTGCTTTGTGCTGGATGCAGTGGTTGCCGGAGTGCTGCCCTCATCCAGAACGACCTTGTCGATCTTGACGCTGCTTGCGTCCGGATAGAAGACCATTGCCTTTACGGTCTGTCCCACATTGGACGGGATGTTGTAGGTTACCTTGCACTGTCCGTTTGCGCCGACAGTTACTTCAAAGTCTTCCTGTTCCCAAGTACCGGTCCATGTGCCGAATGCACCGCTGGAGTTGGTATCCTTGGTGGAAATGGTATAATACAGAGTTGCAGTCTTTGCGCCGTTCGGTGCAAATTCTGCATACAGTTGCTTGTCGCCTGCAGTACCAGTCTGTGTGCCGGTGGTGATGTTTGCGTTCTTGCCGCCGGAGGTGTTGCCGTTTGAGGTAACTGTTGTGGTGACCGGTGTGCTGCTCTCATCCAGAACAACCTTTTCGATCTCTACGCTGCTTGCATCCGGATAGAAGACCATGGCCTTAACGGTCTGTCCTACGTTGGACGGAATGTTATAGGTTGCCTTGCACTCGCCGTTTGCGCCGACAGTTACTTCAAAGTCTTCCTGTTCCCAGGTACCAGTCCATGTGCCGAATGCACCGCTGGAGTTGGTGTCGCTGGTCTTGACCTTATAATACAGTGTCGCAGTCTTTGCGCCGTTCGGTGCGAATTCTGCATATGCCTGCTTGTCGCCTGCGGTACCAGTCTGTGTACCGGTGCTGATGTTTGCAGTCTTGCCGCTGCCGCCCGGTACAGTAGTAGTTGTCACAGTTGTCTTCTGAGTAGCCTTTGTAGTAGTAGTGGTTGTGGTTTTTTTAGTGGTTGCAGTGGTCTTTCCAGTTGTGGTTGTGGTAGTTCCCTTTGTAGTAGCAGTGGTAACTACAGCGCCGCCGCTGACACCCTCAATGCTGGAATCTACAGAACCAGTCTTGTAAATGGAGTACAGACCTGCTGCTGCACCGACCAGACCTGCGTTATAGTCCAGGGCAACTTCGTTTGCCTGATAGTCGTTTACAGAATCGGTATAAGTGAAGTTGGAATCTGCCGGACCGCCGACCAGAGCGCCGACCAGCGTGTGGCCATTGCTGCTGTAGTCGGTCTTGCCCTTCATTTCGTCAAAGCTCTGATAGCCGGATGCAGCTCTGTGGTGCGGATACTTTGCAGAATTGCTGTCCATGCCGACAACGAAATTCACATTCTTCGGGTTGTTGCCCAGGATCATGCCCATCTGTGCCTTGCACCAGCTGGAATAATCCATGCCGCTCTTTGCAGAATACTTCGTGGTAGCCAGTGCTGCCATCTGCAGTGCAGTGTTATAACGTGCGCTGCCCCAGTCGCTCTCGCAGTAATAGGTGCTTTCACTGGTGCATTTGCCGTTCAGATATGTAGTGACCTTTGCCCAGTCCATTGCATCGCCGGTGATCTCACTCTGGAGGATTGCAGCGCCCAGGCTGACATTATTCCAGCACATGGTGGAGTATACGCCCCACTTGCATCCGGACTGACCGGACTTGCCTGCATTGGTGTCGTTCATGAACTTATTCAGGAACGAGCTGTAGGTGCTGTCGTTGGTTGCCAGGTACAGCCAGCCTGCAGCCCATGCCTGGTCATCATAATAGTCATAGGAGTTGTAGAAGTTTGCAGCCTCCGGACAATTTGCCTTGTTGGTCTTGATGGAATAATTGTACAGTGCCTTTGCATACTTCAGGTCTTCTGCATTGCCGAAGTTGATGTAGTTCACTGCCAGTGCTGCTGCATATTCTGCGGCGATGTCGCTGGCATCATCAGAAGTCCAGTATGCGGTACGCAGGCTCTGATCGTTCTGGGATTCCGGAGAACACCAGACGTCGTGGTCAGCCTGTCCTACGCCTACCTGGTAGCAAAAGCTTGTTACGGTGTCGCCGCTCAGCTTTGTGCTTGCCTTGAAGAAATCGCAGAAACGGTTGGTCAGCGCCTGCAGGTGTGCAGTCTGTCCCAGTGCGTCATAGCTGTCTTTGAATTCATAGTAGCCCCAGCCCAGGGTAGATGCGGTGTAGCCAGCCGGCAGACCAAACTTTACGTGGTCGCCTGCATCGTGGAAGCCGCCGTCTACTTCATCGCTGCCGTGACAGCTGCCTCTCCAGCTGAACTGAGAGGCAGTGTCAACGTCAGAACCGCACATATTGCCGTCGTAGAAATACATGGAGTACTGCAGCAACTTTGCATAGTTGTCATAAGATGCAGCAGATGCCGCCATGCTTCCCAGTGTTGTCAGTCCAGACAACGCTGTGGTTCCGGTCAGTAACGTCGCAGCACTGGCAGCGCACGCCAGCACCCGTTTACCGAGCCCAAGTTTCTTCATAAAAAAAGCTCCTTTCGTTTTTCGCATTTCTTCTGCACATTCTGCCCCACTCTAGGACAATTCTCAAAAAAAGTGCAGACATGCCCGAAGTTTATTTTATCATACCGCACAAAAAAAATCAACAGTTTTTTCCTTTCACACGGAAAATATATGGAAACTGAACAAAGCGGCTGCGGCTTTTTTAGCCATATTGTCAACTCTCCGGAGAAACGATCGGAAAAAAACGGCTGGTTTTCGGAATTTTGCCGGAAATCCCGCGCTATATCCGTGTTTCTACCATATGCTGCAAAGTTTCCTGCAGCTGTTTCCAGTCCGGCAGTTCCGCGGCGATCTCCGCATAAAACGCCGGTGAGTGGTCGGGATGGAGAAAGTGGGTAAACTCATGGATCACCACATATTCGATGCAGCGCACCGGTGCAGCCAGCAGCCGCAGATTGAATGTCAGCACGCCACGAGTCGGGCGGCAGTTTCCCCACTGAGCGACCATCCTGCGAAACCGGATCTCCGGAAACGCCACGCCTTTCGCCTCAAACACCGGATAGACCGCCCGGCAGAGATTGCGCACCGCCTTTTCGCAGCTGGTCTCCCACCAGCTGTTGAACACACGCTCCCGGCACTGGGCATCCTCCGGATGTTTCACCAGCAAAAGCAGCTTGTCCCCCTGCACCTGCACGCATTCCCGGATGCCCCGGAGAACTTCCAGAGTACAGTATTTCCCCAGGTACAGTACCGTTTCTCCGGTGGAAAAGCTCCGGGGATACTGCTGCCGCCTTTCCGCCGCTGCGGTCTGGTACTGGCGCAGTGTCTCCAGGATCTTCTGCTGGTGCTGCATCAGCACACGCTCCACCTGGGACAGCGCTACATACTTCGGCGCAGAAACGGACAGCCCGGTATCCGGTCGTAGACGCAGATTGATATTTTTCACTGCCTTGCGTTCCAGGGTATAGGAGACCGTCTCGCCGCCAAGGACGATTTTTCGCTGTTCTTTCATGGCAATGATTCCTCTCTGATTTTTTCTTGACAGATTCTGAAAGATACTGTATAATATAAGTACAATCTGATTCGGGGAATGATGTTCTCCCCTGGAATTCCAAAACCGCTGACAAGCTGATGACATCTGCATTTGACGCAGATGCTGTCGGCTTTTTTATTTTTCCGGAGGTCCTGTCTATGAAAAGCAACATTCGCAATTCCATACTTCCCACCGCAGCGCTCTGCGGTCTGGCGATCGCCGCCGGCATTGTGACCGGTGCGCTCACCGCCGGATTCGGGCGCATTCTCCTGTGGATCGGCACATTCCGCAGCAACCACCTGCTCTGGTGCCTGCCGTTTCTGCCGATTGCCGGCGTTCTGATGGTCTGGGTCTACCAGAAATACGGCAAAGAGAGCGCCCAGGGCATGAGCCTCATCTTCGACGCCGCCGACGGCAAGGCAAAACGCATTCCGCTCCGGCTCATTCCGCTTCTGATCGGCAGCACCTGGCTCACCCATCTCTGCGGCGGAAGTGCCGGACGGGAAGGCGTTGCGGTTCAGCTGGGTGCTGCGGTCTCCCACAACATGGGCAGGCGCATCCCCTGGTTCCGGGATATCCCCGATGCCGTCCCCATTCTGACCATTGCCGGCATGGCTGCCGGTTTCAGCGGTCTGTTCCATGCGCCGCTGGCGGCAGTCTGCTTTGCCCTGGAAGTCCTGGCAGTGGGCAGGCTGGAATACCGTGCGCTGCTCCCTGCCGTTCTCGCCGCCGTTTCTGCCAACTGGGTCTCTGCGGCGCTGGGGCTGGAGACCTTTCAGGTTGCTCTGCCGGATGTGGATACTGCACCGTTTTCCGTGCCGATCCTTCTGCTGGGCGTTTTCTCCGGCATTGCCGGCGGTATCTTCACCCTGCTGCTGAAACAGGGAAAATCCTGGGCGGCAAAACTGTTCCCCAATCCCCTGCTGCGCATCGCCGTCTGCGGTGCAGTGCTGGCGCTGCTTCTCTTCCTCTGCGGAAAGGGACGCTATACCGGACTCGGCACAAATTTGATTTCCCTTGCCTGCAACGGCGAAACGATCTACTGGTTCGACTTTCTGGGCAAGCTGCTGTTCACCGTCTGCACCCTTGCCGTCGGATTCCAGGGCGGTGAAGTCACGCCGCTGTTCGCCATCGGTGCCTGCCTGGGCGCTGTCGCTGCGCCGCTGTTCGGACTCCCGGCTGTGTTTGGTGCGGCGCTCTGCTATGCGGCAGTGTTCGGGAGTGCCTCCAACACCTGGCTGGCGCCCATCTGCATCGGAACGGAAGTGTTCGGATTCTCCTGCCTGCCCTATTTTGCCGTTGTCTGCACCGTTTCCCGGCTGTGCAGCGGAAACCGTTCTATGTACGGCAAACAGAAACCGTCTCCGCTTTTCCTGCAAAAATGACTGCCCGGTTTCCCTTTTCAAAAAGCCGCACATGAGTGAAGTCATGTGCGGCTTTTGCTTACCTTAACACAATAAAATTTTAGGCAATACCGCACAAAGCTTGTGCGTAAGATGCGTAGTCGGATTTTTCGACAGATTGCACAGAAATTCCGCAGGCATACTGCCGTATGTCAAGGGATTTCTGTGCAGTATGACGGAAAATCAGCAAGCAGATTGCGTGCAAAGCCGCCAGGCGGGCTTTGTGCGGTGTTGCCTTTACAGCGGATTCCGGGAAAGGCGTTTCAGCAGCGGAATGCACACGCCGCCGCACAGGTTGCCCAGAATTGCCGCCGGGAAATAGCACAGCGCTCGCAGCGGATTCGGGCAGCCAGCCATGAAATAATAGAACACATCTGCCACGCAGTGGTTGAATCCAGAGAGGATGAACACCATGATCGGCATAACGACGATGAACACGCCGCCGATGAAGTTCTTCTTCTCGTTGCACCGGCGAGAGCCTTCTACCGCAGAGAACATCAGAACGCCGCAGAAGAATGCCAGCACAAAGGAACTCAGCAGACTGTCATCCAGTTTTGCAGACATGGTCGCCTGCGCACGGTCGATCAGCGTCACATCCATACCGTTTACCGGTGTATCTGCGGCGAACCGGGTCAGATGCACGATGCCGGCGGTAAGGCTTGCGCCGATGGCATTCGCCAGGAACGTGAAGAACGTCTCACCCAGATATGCCTTGTCCCGGTCGAAGATGTATCCTACCTTACCGGTGTACAGACCGTACTGAAACTGCACAATGCAGAACAGCCCCAGGGAGAACAAAAATGCACCCAGATAGCGGTTTTCACAGGACATACTGACCACACAGCCAATGCCGATCATCAGACCGGACAGCATACCGTCAGCCAGAAAGGAGAGCCACTTGTTTTTCGGTTTCTTTTCCATGTTGATTTCCTACACTTTCTATGCAAAATATGCGGACGGATCACCGTCATTCACTGCCAGGATATGCAGCGGTGCCTGGAGGTCAGGCAGCAGAAAGCCGCCTTCGATGCAGGCAGAACTGCAAAACGCAAACATGGACGGATAGGTCTCATCATCCATGTAAAAGGGTTCTCTGGCGTTTTCCGGGTTCACACCCACCCGATAGAGTCCGTCTGCATAATGAAACAGCACATCCAGCTTTTCATTTCGGTGTTTCCGCATCAGAGCAATCACCTCAGCAGAATTGACGCTGACACTCTTCCAGTCAAAAGAAAGCATTGTTTCCATTTTATTTTCCACTCCTCACACAAAAACAGCACATCCTGCAAGAGGCTGTGCCGTTTTTTCTGTTTCATCGTTTCCTTTAGTTCAGCTTTGCGCCGCAGTTGCCGCAGAAACCAAAAGTATACTTCTCATCAAACCGCGCGCCGCACTTTCCGCAGATACGAACACCCTTCAGAGAACTCAAATCGCCCTGCATACTAGCGATGCGGCGCTTTCTGTCGTCGATGTCTGCACACAGTTCCAGCTCTGCCTTATGATCGCCGTTCGGATTCTCATAAAACAGTCTGCCGATCTCAGTCATAACTTCCTGGATACGCTCCTTTTCATAAGCGATCTTCTTCTTCAGATTGCTGGTCTCAGCAGCACTCTTGGAGGATTCGCTTACGCTGCGGCTTACCTGGTTTACCTTGTCAAAAAGTCCCATATTCTATAGCTCCATTCTCCGGAATCGCCTTTTTTTGGAGATGGTATTTCATCTTTTCAAATCATCTCTTACAATTCCAGTTTTCATATCGTTACTTAAATTATACATGATTCACAACTTTTTGTCAAGGGGTATTTTTGCAGGGAAAAAGCACCAAAATTATCCTGTCAGAATCCGCCGGTTTATGCCTCTACCGGTGCAAAACGGATGCGGATCTGGGGCAGTTCGTGGAGAACGGCGTCGCAGTGGTACAGTCCATCCTCTGCCGACAGGTCGTTCTCGCCGGTTGCCGGCGGCGCAAAAATTTTCAGCGTCATATCTGCCTCGCCCTGCAGGGGCTTTTCGAAGAACGCCGCCATCAGATCTACGGTCTTGGTCTTGGGGGCTTTATAGAACCACTTGCCGTTCAGTTCCAGCATCAGATTGCTTTCCTCGGTAAAGGTCACCTCGCAGAACGTGGGGTTCTTCTCGAAGTGCAGCGGAATCGCCAGGCCCTCGGCATCCTCAGAGTTGCTCCAGCGCAGTGTCACCGGCAGCTGTACTTCGCCCTCCTGCCGTGTGATCTGGGGCTTGAACCAGTCACGCTGGATGATCTCTTTATAGGTGTCCAGCACCGGCTGTGCGATGCCCACATCGGCATTGTTGGGGTCTTCGATCTCCAGACCCAGTCTGCCACGGTCACGGAACTGATAGAATGTGAAAGCGCTGAACCAGTCCGCCTGTTCCGACTCCAGCTTATCGCAGAATTCCTTTACCATGTCTGCCTGTTCATAAGGTCCGGTCACATCGCCGTCGGCGTTGAACTCTGCCATGGTCATAGGCTTTGCCACGCCGCCGTTGAGATAGCGGAACCGTTCAAAGCTGCGCTTGGTCTTTTCGTAGGTATCTGCCACAGTGCCACGGCTGTGAGTCGTGCCGCCGTGTTCTGCCACGTCATAGGGCCAGCCCCAGTGGAGCGCCATATACTTGTCCACTGACCAGATATCCGCTGCCGGAATGGTCTGTGCGAACTCGGTTTCTTTTTCCATCTCTTCCTTGGAGAGATCCTCGATACCGCCGATGCAGATAATGGTCTGCACGTTCGGTGCGTGTTCCTTGATGATGCGGCTGGCACGGACGAAAAAGTCTGCCACTTCCTGGTAGGTGCAGCGCTTGTTAAACGAGAACCAGTTGCCCGTTGCCTCGTGGTTGATGCGCAGGAACACTCTGCCGAAAGGTTTCAGATCCTCGCCGATGGCAGCCAGATGTTCGTCGGAAACGTGGGGATCGATGGTCAGCGTCAGCGAAACATCCTGTCCGTGCTGCCGGATCTCACGCATATAGTTGAACGGTTCGCCGTCGGTATTGCCGCCCAGTCCGCCTTTATAGGTGAAATAGTCGTCGTAGGGATAGTCCCAGGCAAAGCTGACATCGGGGCTGGCGTGTACCACGCTGGCACGGCCCGGCCAGCCCTTGTCCAGGGGATAATAGCAGTACATGAGACTGATGCTCCGGTGCGGTCTGCCCATTTTCGCCAGGATATAGTCCTGGCTGACATACTCGCCACGCTCACTGCCGTCTCCCAGATCAACGGCGCACTTCGCCTTTCCCATATGAATGCGGTAAACTTCCATGTATATTCTCCTTTTCGGTGATGTTTTTGCACATTCTGTGCGGTGTTGCCTTTCATTATACCGGATTTTGGCGGTGCTGTCAAGGGATTTTTTGAGAAAACGAGTATCGTGCAAACGGTTTCGGCAAACGGCAGTGTATTGCGGGCGAACAATGTTCGCCCCTACAGTTCGGACGCTTTTGAGACCTTACAAAAAACCGACTCCTTTTTCAAAGAGCCGGTTTCAGGATATGCTTTCCATTTTACTTTGCCAGAACGTCGTCCCAGGACACGTCTATGCCAATACCGTGGAGTGCGATGTAGTACATGAGGTAGTAGACATCGGTGGAATCCACCTTATTGTTTTCGTCCACGTCTGCGGCAGTGATCTGTTCCTTGCTGATTTTGACGGTATTCCCCACCGCAGCATTGGCGATGTACAGCATGGAGTAGAACACATCTGTCGAATCCAGACTGCCGCTGCCGTCAATATCACCCTTGTCCAGACTGCCCTCTTTGACGGTGGGGACACTCGGCTGGGTGGTAGTGGTAGTCGTTTTGGTAGTCATTTTGGTGGTTGTTTTGGTGGTAACTTTTGTAGTCGTTATCGTAGGCGGATTGGTTCCAAGCCAAATAAAACCAGCATATTTATCTCCTTCATTAGGAGCGAAACCATGGTCAATAGCATATTGACACGCTTCAGAATCTCCCATTTGAGCGTATCCAGCACTTCCCATATTTTTAATAACAAATCCTCTCCAACCTGTGCAACCATCGGAAGTACTTGTATATTCTCCATAGTAATGCGTATGTGCACCTTTTGATGCCTTTACTTCTGTGGAGTTTTCGGATACAGCAGAGGAATCCAACTCTGTTTCCGCACTGACTGACAGCATTGCCCCGACACTCCCCAGACAAATCGTTCCGGCAGTCACCGCCGCCAGCAGTTTTCTCCACAATTTCATATTACACCCTCCTAAATTTGTCATATCCAGAAATTACATTTCATATTATAACATATGATGCAGAAAAATGCAAGGGGAAATTGAAAGAATATATGCAAATCCATTTTTTTCTTATAGAAGCATAGCCTTCCCTTTAGGAGAAGGGGACCGTCGTCAGACGGTGGAGGGATTTTTCTGTGGAATCTTTTACTTGATGTATCAGGTTTCACAGAAGTACCCCTCAGTCACCTGCGGTGTCAGCTCAGCACAAGGCACGCCCGTTTTCGATGTACTCGATCAGCGGCACACCGCCGAGTCACCTGCGGTGTCAGCTCAGCACAAGGCACGCCCTGCGGGTGCCCTTTCAGGGGAGCCTATTTTTGAAAAAGGGAGGCTAAAAAAAGAACATCTCCCACAGGATCACTCCCGTGCAGAGATGCTCTTTTGAAAGCAAATCGGATTTATTTTGCCTTTACTTTGCTGCTACGTCCTTTTCGGCACGTTTCAGCCAGACGTTTGCCAGATCTACCGCCTCATACAGATTCGGTCGGTCGGAAGTCTTGGTGATCGCCTTCACAGGATCCGGTTCCTTGGTTGCCATTTGATAGACACGAATCTTATCTGCAACCTTCAGCCCGTTGACTTCCTGCTGATGCACGATCTGCATCATTACCACGAATGGCTCTGACATATACCCGTAATAGATTTCATTTCCCTTGCGTACCAGCGGATATCCACGATACATAAAAAATTCCTGATTCATTGCTGTTCCTTCCTTTCTCCGGCAGCGTCCCGGATCTCTCCGGAACGGTCAAGGCAACACGGATGAAACCAATGTTTCCTTAACTCCAGTTTGTCGTAAATTCTTTGCTTGTGTCGCTGTAGATCTTCATATTGTTCAGCAGGGTATCCAGATAGCTCTTCCGGCAGGTATACGCCGACTTTCCGTCCACGGTGATGAGACAGGTGAAATCGTCGATGGCATAGAACTGCAGATCCCGTTCGAATGTGCCATCCTGGGTCTTGAGGCTGATCTCCGCCAGCATATCGCCGCTCGGCGTGCCGTCCAGCTTGACGGTCTCTGCCGTGGTGTTCAGCAGGAACGAGTAGAACTGACGGTAGCGGTCGGACTCGGTGCTGTCGCCGTTCAGCGTTACCACAGCGGTATCCTTATCGCTGCCCACAACATTGAACTGGAACTTCTCCTCGCCCACGCTCACGTTCAGCTCACCTACATCCCAGACGTAAGTGCCGAAAACCAGCTTGGAGGCAATGTCGGTGGGCGTTGTTGTCGCCCAGACCATGTTTTCTTCCGTTACCTGGTAGATCGCATCCACGCCGCTCAGCATTGCGTAGTAGTATGCGGTCTCTGTGCCGCTCTCCTCATCCTTTTCGGTAAAGCGTTCGCCGAATGTCAGTACATAGGTGTTGTTGTCCTCGCACGCCATAGTTGCCGTGCCGAACGGGTCGTCCAGCCCTGCCTTGGCGATATCCTCCGCAGAGGGATGCGGTACAGCTACCTTTTCCGCCTTGAGTCCGAACATTCCCGTCACCACCGGAGTGGAACGGTCTACGCTCAGATATGCCGGCACCGGCGAAACCATCTCGTGGCTTGCCACCATGCCGCCCATGGATGTATCGTCTGCGGCTGCCTCGTCGTAGTCCAGTTCCAGGGTATAGTCCATGTCCTTGCGGTCTATGGTCAGCTTGTTGACAATGGGATAATCGTTGGTATCTGCCGGCGCTTCCAGCATGGTTTTGGACAGGAAGTCCTCGGCGCTCTTGCTAAAATTCGCCACCAGGGAAGTTTTTACCGTATAGACAGTGTCTTTGTCCGCCGGCGCAAGATAGGTGTTTTCCGTATTTGCCGCCGCATTGCCCACACGGAAACTGTAGTCGCTGCCGTCGGCGAAGTGCAGGGTCACTGCGGTCGCCTCGGCATCGTCCAGCCCGAACTTCGCCAGATCGGAACAGTTTTCCTCCACAACGCCGGTGGTGTCCATAGATGCGGTGTTGTTGGACAGCGTCCACAGGGTGGATGTGTCCATGGGAAGATCTTCCCAGCCGGAAACGGCATACGCCGCATGGTCATCTCCGGTGCCGCTGCCCTCTGCGGTGCGGACAACCTCAAAACTTCCGGAAGTATTTGTAATATCAATTGAGGTGACATCGTTGGGATCCTCTGAGGTCAGCGAAATGCTCTCGCTGCTGTCCTCGTCGGATACTGCGGAAGAGGACGACTCCTCTGCCGGCGGATTTTTCAGCAGGAAAAACGATGCCGTTCCCAGTGCTGCCACCAATACGACGCCGCCGATGATTCCCAGCGTTTTTTTACGCATGATGCTCCATCCTTTCGGTTAACGATAACGTCTGCGGACTGCCACGATCACGCCGGCAACTACAACAGTCAGCGGGATCAGGAATACGACAACCAGACGGATCACTTTCAGCTGTGTTGCTGTTGCCGTGATGGAAGTCTGTGTCAGATCCTTGGATGCCACAACGATGCTGTCTTCCTTGCCGCAAACAGAGTTCAGCAGGCCGACGAAATATTCTGCGTTGTTATACGAAGAGTTCTGCACCAGGTTAGCGTCCAGCATGGACATAGAACCCAGCACGATCACATCGCTCTCGATGAACGAATCGCCGGTGGACTGCTGGTCACGGCACAGCGCCATGACGGTGTTTGCACCGTGGGGTGCTGCGTCCTTGTCAAACGAAGTTGTGGTAGTGGTGTTCTCTGCTGCAGCCTCAGTCGCTGCCTCTGTTGCCGCCTGGGTCTCACCGTCTGCCGCAGTGCCGTCTGTGCCGTCGGTGTTATAAGTCTTGGGCGAAAGCGGATAGCAGTAAGAGGTCTCCGAGGAGGTCAGCAGGGATGTTACGGTTCTGCCGTTGTTTGCGGTCAGTGTCTGGATGGAACGTGCCATCGGTGCAACGATAGGCAGACTGGTATTTGCCAGATGTCCGTTATAGTCCTCGTCGTCCGTTACAGTTACGACCGGGGCAACAAAGCTACTGTTGCTGTTCTGGGACAGCAGGATGTTTACCTGCTGGTTGGAACTGTTATTCTCGTCAATGACAGAACTGTAATCCACCTGTACGTTCCACTCTTTCAGGAAAGCGTCCAGATTCGGGGTGGATGACTGGGTGTAGTCTGCGATATAGACCAGCTGCTTGCCCAGGTTGCCGTCATTATACATGAAGTCCTGGAGCTTCTGGATGGAATCCATGGTCAGGTCGGTTTTCGGCGCCGGCAGGATCAGGATATCGTAGGTTGCAGTGTCCAGCTCATCGGTCATCATGTCCAGACGCTTGACATCATAGCCGTTTTCGTCCAGCAGATTTTCCATGGCATAAAATGCGTAGGTGTTGGGGTCTGCACTGGAACTGGTCTGTGCGAAGATGGGAGAGCCGTTGCTGGTTGCCAGAATGCCCACGGTCTTGGGGTTGGAGTCGGTCACATTCATGATACCGGAGGTCAGCGTCTGCTCGCCCTTGAATGCGGTTATGCAGTCGGAGAAACTTGCCATACCGTACTGATAGTACTGATACTTCTGCTGATCGACTTCAAACATATCGGTCTGGGTGTTGTACACCTTGATACGCTTGCCGCTGTTGATGATGACCTGTCCGGACTGGATCGAACCGCCGTACAGTTCCTGGTACTTGGACAGCACATCCGGATCCTTGGTGGTGTCAAAATAGGTGACATTGATGCGGTCAGAATAGCCCTGGTACTTGGACAGTGTTTCAGCGATCATCTTGTTGTATTTGTCAGAGGTAAATGTCGCCTCATCGGAAGAGATGGCAACATCTACATCCTTATCCAGGTTGCGGATGTAGTCCAGTGTCTCGTCGCTGATCTCATACAGGTTTGCGGTAGTGAGATCCAACTTTGCGTTCGGAAAACGCTTATCCAGCTGGGTAACGACCACGTTGACCAATACGACAACTGCAACAAAGATCACGGTAATGGCAGTCGCCAGACCGCCGTATTTCAGCTTTTTCCGGTTTTTCAGCTTTTTCTGCTGTTTTTCCAGAGAAGCCTCGGTTGTTTTTTCCTTTTTCTGATTTTCCATGGGTGATGTCCTCCTCTCAGCTCCAGCGCCGTTTTTCGAACACACGTACAGTAAAGAAATTAAAGATCACTGCCGTGCTGACATAAAACAGCACACTGGCCGGATCAAACAGACCCGCAGTAAAATCATAATATCTGGTATAGAACGACAGCGCATTCAGCACTGTGGGAACTACCGGAACGCTCTCTGCATAACGAGCCACCACGTCGATCAGTGCCAGCGCCAGCAGAACGATCATGCCTACCACCGCAGCAACGACCTGGTTTTCCGTCAGAGACGAGATGAACAGGGTCACTGCGATAAATGCTGCGCCCAGCAGGAACAGCGCCAGAATGTTGGAGATCACGATACCCCATGCCACTGCCCCGAAAAAGCTCAGGATCAGCGCATAGACAAAGATGATCGCCAGACCAATGGTATACAGGGTGAGCGCTGCCAGATACTTGCCCATGACGATGCCGCCGATGGACACTGGTGCAGTCAGCAGCCCCTGCTCGGTTTTCTGTTTCTTTTCCTCACTGAACAAGCGCATGGTCAGTACCGGAATCAGAATGGTTACGATAAAGAACAGACTGGTGAACAGGTTGGACATATCTGTGGTAGACATCGCCAGGGATGAGCCAAAGAAGAAGTAGCCTGCTGCCAGATAGAACACTGCCAGAAATACATAGGCAATGCTGGAGGTGAAAAACGCCCCAATCTCACGCCGATAAATGGCACCCATTACGCCTCGCCTCCTTCTTTTGTCTCTGCCGGCTGTTCGGTTTCCGGTTCAGCCGGTTCTTCCGTTTCTGCCGGTGCAGTTGCCTGCTGCGGTGTTTCTGTTTTCTCCGGTGCAGATGCTGCTGCCGGTTCACTCTTTTTTACGGCGGACAGCTTTACGCCCTCGCCCATAGTGATCTTCAGGAACGCATCCTCCAGCGTCATTACGCCCAGATCCATCTTATAAATGTACCATCCGTGGGACTCGACCATCTGGTTCAGCGCCGGGCGAATATCTGCGTCCGGCTTTGCCTCGATCTCAAATTCGAAGATGCCCGGTTCCCGTTCCATATCAGCACGCACCTTAGTGACATCTTCCAGCCCACGAATCGCCTGCAGAACCTCGTTTTTCGGTCCGTTGATGCGAACCACCAGACGATTGACACCGGAAACTGCCTTGGACAGGTTGTCAATGGTATCATTCGCAGCGATCTGACCATGGTTGATGATGACCACACGATCGCAGACTTCCTGCACCTCGGTCAGAATGTGAGACGACAGGATCACGGTGTGCTTTTTGCCCAGCTTTTTCACCAGGGTACGGATCTCGATGATCTGTTTCGGGTCGAGACCAACGGTAGGTTCGTCCAGGATCAGAATCGGCGGATTGTTGATGAGCGCCTGTGCCAGACCCACACGCTGCCGGTAACCTTTAGACAGGTGCTTGATGACTCTGCCGGAAACGTCGCTGATCCGGCAGAGATTGCAGACGTCCTTCAAATGCGAGCGCCGTGGCAGCTTGCACTTTTTCAAGTCATAGACAAAGTTCAGATAGCCCATGACGGTCATATCCAGGTACAGCGGCGGCAGCTCCGGCAGATAGCCGATCTGTGCCTTTGCCTTGATCGGATCTTCCAGAATGTCGATGCCGTTAATCAGTGCCTGTCCGGATGTGGAGCTGATATAGCCGGTGAGCATATTCATGGTGGTGGACTTTCCGGCGCCGTTCGGTCCCAGAAGTCCCAGGATCTCACCGTCCTCTACGGTAAAGCTGATGTCGTTGACCGCCAGCTTGTCCCCGTATTGTTTCGTCAGATGTTTGACTTCAATCATCCCTGTGATTGCCTCCTTCTGCTGTATGCCGAGCCTGCGGTCTCTCCGAAACGGAAAATCCCCGGCGCTCCGGCACACAAAAACTAGCTATAGTTTATCATCCAATTGTGATAATGACGTGATAGTCTTACGAAAGATGGCAATCTTATGCGGAGAGCGCATCAATTGCCTTGCGGATACGAGCCAGTGTGTCCTCCTTGCCCAGGATCGCACACAGTTCTACGCCGCCGCCCGGTGTAAACTGCTTGCCGGAAACGGCGGTACGCAGCGGCCACAGCATCCAGCCGTTCTTTACGCCCAGATCTGCGATCTTTGCGAACAGTGCCTCGTGGATATGCTCCACATCCCACTCGCTTACGCCTTCCAGCACTGGCAGCGTCTCCTTCAGTGCATCCAGTGCAGTCTCCGGCGTGGTCTTCATCTTCTTGTGACGGTACATCTCCAGATCATACTCCGGCATTGCGTCAATGAAGTCTACCTGCTCCGGAATATCCGAAAACACTTCGGTACGGTTCTGCAGAACGCTGCACAGCAGTGCCATGTCGATATCCGTGCGCTTTACGGTCTCACGGATATACGGCTCAGCTGCCTTGGCGAACTCTGCCGGATCCATCTTGTGTACATAAGCGCCGTTGATAGCACGGAGTTTTTTGTCGTCAAAGATCGCCGGCGACTTGCTGATGCCGCTGATCTCGAACGCCTTTTTCAGCTCGTCCATGGAGAAGATCTCCTGCTCGTTATACTCGCCGGACGGCGCCCATCCCAGCAGTGCGATAAAGTTGATGACCGCCTGGGGCAGATAGCCCTTTGCCATCAGATCCTGGAAGGATGCGTCGCCGTTTCGCTTGGACAGCTTGTGGGTCTTGTCCTTCATGACCGGTGCGCAGTGTACATATTCCGGCACATCCCAGCCGAATGCCTGATACAGCAGGTTGTACTTCGGTGCAGAGGACAGATACTCGTTGCCTCGTACCACGTGTGTAATGCCCATCAGATGGTCGTCTACTACGTTGGCAAAGTTGTAGGTGGGCATTCCGTCTGTCTTGATGAGAATCTGGTCGTCCAGGGTGCTGTTTTCTACGGTAACATCACCATAGATGTCATCGTGGAAGGTGGTCGTGCCGTCCAGCGGCATCTTCTGGCGGATGACATACGGCACGCCTGCGTCCAGCTTTGCCTGTACCTCTTCCGGAGACAGGTTACGGCAGTGGCGGTCGTACATCGGTGCAATGTGCGATGCCTCCTGGATCTTGCGCACTTCGTCCAGACGCTCCTTGTCACAGAAACAGTAGTATGCGTGGCCGCTCTTGACCAGTTCTTCCGCATAGGACTTGAACATTCCCATGCGCTCAGACTGCACATACGGACCAACCGGACCGCCGATGTCCGGGCCTTCGTCCCAATTCAGACCGGCAACACGCAGGGTGTCGTAGATCACGTCAACTGCGCCTTCCACATAGCGCTCCTGGTCGGTATCCTCAATTCGCAGAATAAAATCGCCGTCCTGTTTCTTGGCAATCAGATAGGCATACAGTGCCGTCCGCAGATTGCCGATGTGCATATAGCCCGTCGGACTGGGCGCAAATCTGGTTCTTACTCGCTTGTTCATTGCTTTGAACTTCCTTTCGCATTTTTGTCTTGACAGCACCGCTGTCTCTATTCAGAAAAGAGTTGTCTGCTCTTATAGGTTTTTATGATTCTTCAGCCATTCCCGGCACTGCTCCTGATCCCGTGCGATCTGCCCGTACAGGCTTTCCACATCCGGAAACTTTCGTTCGTCACGCAGAAAATGCAGCAGCTCCACCCGGCAGGGCTGTTCGTACAGATCACCGGAAAAATCCAGCAGAAATGTCTCCGCCGCCGGTGCCTGGGCATCTGCCACCGTAGGCTTTACGCCCACATCGGTGATGGAATCAAAACTGCCCTGGGGCGTGTGCGTCCGGGAAACATAAACCCCGTACCTGGGGACAAGCTGTCCCGGTGCAAAGGGAATATTGATGGTGGGGACTGCCCTGGTGCGTCCCAGCGCTGCCCCGTGGACAACGCTGCCGCTGATGCGGTACGCCGTCCCCAGCATTCCGGCTGCGGTCTCCGGCTCGCCCCGACGGATCGCATCACGGATCGCCGTAGACGAAATTTTCTCGCCGCCGCAAAACACCGGGTCGATCTGATGCACGGCAAAGCCCATCTGCCTGCCGAATTCCCGCAGGCTGTCGATATTCCACGCCGCCTTTGCGCCAAACCGAAAATCGCCGCCGCAGAACACCTCTCTGGCGTGGAGCAGCTCCACCAGCACCTGCCGGCAGAACGATTCGCCGTCCAGGGCGCAGAGTTCCGAAAACGCCGGGCAGTATACGCCGTGGATGCCGCAGTCCTGCATCAGTTCCGCTTTCTGGGCATCAGTATAGAGGTAGGTCAGCGGCACGCCCTGCTTGACCGGGACGGAATCTGCCGCAAAGGTGAATGCACACGCCATCAGCCCCTGCGCCGCCGCACATTGTGCCGCAGCACCCAGCACAGCACGGTGTCCCAGATGAACACCGTCAAAAAATCCCAGCGCCACGGCACTTTCCTGTGCCAGCGGTGCAGTGATGCGCCTCAGCTTTTCCAAGCCCGTTTCCGCCTTTCTACTTCATATTCTTTCCCACACGCAGTTCGTCGCTTTTCCGGTCGGTCTGCGCCGTGCCGAAAAAGCAGCCGTCTGCGCCGTAGACCCGGTATTGTTCCTGATCCGGCAGGATGCCCTCCACACGGCTCAGCGCCAGTTTCACGCCGTTGCCGTAAAGAGCGGTCTGCTGTTCTGTCAGATGCAGTGCCGGCAGCGCCGCAAACAGCCGGTCGGTGGGGATCAGATGCTCTGCCAGTGTTCCCATCCGGCAGAACTCTGTCACCTGCTCAAACGTATAGCACTGTTCCAGTGTGAAACCATGCGCCATCGTCCGGCAGAGCGCCGTCATCACAGCGCCGCCGCCCAGCGCCCTGCCGATATCCGACAGCAGGGTACGGATATACGTTCCCTTGCCGCAGGTCACCGACAGCACCGCCGTCTGCTTTTCCTCGTCCCATTCTTCCAGGGTGATGTCATCCACCTGCACCGTCCTCGCCGGGCGGTCGATCACGACACCCTTTCGTGCCAGCTCATAGAGCCGCTTTCCCTCGACGGAGACCGCCGAATACATGGGCGGGATCTGCTGGATCTCTCCCAGAAACCGGGGAATTACTTCGTCCAGCATTTCCTTTGTCACGTGCATCTCCGGATACGCCGCTGTCCGGATTCCCCACACATCTTCGGTGTCGGTCTCCCAGCCGAACTGTACCGCCGCACGATACGACTTGGTCTGATCCGGCAGGATATCGCAGGCACGTGTTGCCTTTCCCACCAGCACCGGCAGCACACCGGTCGCCATCGGGTCCAGCGTCCCCGTGTGTCCCAGCCGCCGCATATGCAGAATGCCACGCAGCTTGCCGATCACGTCAAAGGAGGTGAATTCCGTGGGCTTATTCATGCAGAGTACACCCTGCACTGTGTCCAGATTCATGCGTTGCTCCATTCTTTTTGCACTGCATCCAGCAGGATGTTGCGCACTTCGTCAGCGGTGCCGCAGACCTGGCATCCGGCAGCCTTCACATGACCGCCGCCGCCCAGGCGCTGGCAGATGGCGGATACATTGACCTTATCCGCCGACCGCATGGAAATGCGAAACTTGCCGGGTTCTTTTTCCTTCATGGTAATGCCGATCTCAGCGCCTTCGACCTGGAGCGGAAATCCGGCGATGCCCTCCAGCTCTGCCTCATCCACCTGGAACTTCCGCAGAAACTCCTGGGAGACGCAGATCAGGATGCACTTGTCATTCAGATAGCGCTCCATATGGTCGATAAGCAGCTTATCCAGCTGGAGTCTGCCGAAACTCTTCACGGCAAACATCTCCCGGTTGATCCACGCATAGCGCACATCCGGACACATCTCCATCAGCGCAGCCACAGCCCGGTGGGTTTCCGGACCGGCATTGTCATACTGAAAACAGCCGGTGTCTGTCGCCATGCCGGTATACAGGCACAGCGCCATATGATCGGTCATTTTCACCGGAAGGATGCGGCTCAGCCGATAGAGGATCTCACACGCCGCCGATGCCGCACCATCCAGGAGACGTGCCTTGGCATAAGGGACGTTGGAAACATGATGATCGATGCACAAGTCTACCCGGCTGCCGTAGTGTTCCTGGACGCTGCTGCCCAGCAGCTTGGCGTCTGCCACATCCACGGCAATGATGCACTGCGGTTCAAAATGCGCCGCTGTGCCGTCCTCTTCCGGCAGCATAAACTGATATCGCTTAGGGATCTCGTCATTGCACAGCACCACGGCACGCTTGCCCAGCTGGTGCAGCATCTCTGCCAGCGCATATCCGGCGCCGATGCAGTCTCCGTCCGGGCTGCGGTGAATCAGAATATACGCATCTTCGCATTCCTTGAGCCATGCGGCAGTCTTTGCCAATGTCAGTTCCTGCATCACGTTCACTCCTTTTCTGTGCTGTCATCCTCCGGGATGTCTTCCACTGCCGGCTGGATCTGGTGCAGCATCCGGTCGATCTCTGCGCTGTGTGCGATGGAATCATCTGCCACAAAGTGCAGCACCGGGCTGCGGCGGATCTTCAGACGGTGCAGCAGTTCACGCCGGATATAGCCGGCGGCGCTGTCCAGTCCCTTGCAGGATTCCTTGGCGGCATCCTTGCCGGAAAGACTGGAGACGAAGATCTTGCAGTCCGAAAGATCCCGGGACAGCTCTGCACGGACCACCGTCAGCATCGGGTCGATGCGTGGATCTTTGAGTTCCCGCAAAATCGCTGTCATTTCCCGCAGGATATCCTCTTCGGTGCGGTTTGCTTTGAAGTTTGCCATGCTGTACGGCTCCTTTCTGTAAACGATAAACAGCACATCCTCCGAATCCTCTTCCGAAGTGCTGTCTGTATCGGATTAGTCTCTGTATTCTTCCATGATGAACGCCTCGAAGATGTCGCCTTCCTTGAAGTCACGGAACTTCTCCAGAGTGATACCGCACTCATAGCCTTCGCCGACTTCCTTGGCATCATCCTTGAACCGTTTCAGGCTGGACATCTTATCCTCAGCGATCACGATGCCGTCACGAACCACACGGATCTCGCACTGTCTGGTGACCTTGCCGCTGAGCACATAAGCGCCGGCAACTGCACCGACATTGGAGATCTTATAAACCTGGCGCACCTCGATGCGTCCCATAACGACCTCACGGTACTTCGGTGCCAGCATACCCTTCATTGCGGTCTCGATCTCTTCGATCGCATCATAGATGACACGGTATGTGCGGATATCTACCTTATCCCGGGCTGCGATCTCTTCTGCGGTCTGATCCGGACGCACGTTAAAGCCGATGATGATCGCATTGGATGCGCTTGCCAGCATAACGTCGCTCTCCTTGATGCCGCCGACGCCGCCGTGGATCACACGGACACGAACTTCCTCGTTGGACAGCTTTTCCAGAGACTGAGTCACTGCCTCAACAGAGCCCTGTACGTCTGCCTTTACGATCAGAGACAGTTCCTTCATTTCGCCCTGCTCGATCTGGCTGAACAGGTTATCCAGCGTTACCTTCTGATATTCGTTGAACTTCGCCTGCTTTGCCTCGTGCTTTCTCTGCTCAACCAGTTCTCTTGCCAGACGCTCATCTTCAACAGCATTGAATACATCGCCTGCCTCCGGCACTTCTGCCAGACCGGTGATCTCTACCGGAACGGATGGGCCGGCAGTATGCACGGTCTTGCCCTTGTCGTTGGTCATAACACGAACACGGCCTACCGCAGTGCCTGCGATAATGACATCGCCGGTATGAAGTGTGCCGTTCTGTACCAGCAGAGTTGCGATCGGGCCACGTCCCTTGTCCAGACGAGCCTCCACAACCGTACCCTTTGCACGGCGATCCGGATTGGCTTTCAGTTCGCTGGTCTCTGCAACCAGAAGGATGTTCTCCAGCAGTTCGTCGATGCCCTCGCCGGTCTTTGCAGAAACCGGAACGCAGATCACGTCGCCGCCCCACTCTTCGCATACCATGCCGTACTTGGTCAGTTCTTCCTTGACACGATCCGGGTTTGCGCCTTCCTTATCCATCTTGTTGATGGCAACGATCACAGTGATGCCGGCAGCCTTTGCATGGTTGATGGACTCAACGGTCTGCGGCATGATGCCGTCGTCTGCGGCAACGACCAGGATGGCAATATCGGTGATGTTTGCACCTCTTGCACGCATGGCAGTGAACGCTTCGTGTCCCGGCGTATCCAGGAATGTGATGTCCTTGCCCTCATATTTTACCTGGTATGCACCGATATGCTGTGTGATGCCGCCAGCCTCGCCTGCGGTAACGTGTGCATTCCGGATGCGGTCCAGGATAGAAGTCTTACCATGGTCAACATGACCCATAACTACAACGACCGGGCAGCGCTCTTCGGTATCCTCGGCGTCGTCATCCTCGTCGATCAGACGGTCTTCGATGGTCACGATCACTTCGTGTTCTACCTTTGCGCCCAGTTCCTCTGCCACCAGAGATGCGGTGTCGAAGTCGATTTCCTCATTGATGGTAGCCATAACGCCCAGCATCATCAGCTTTTTGATGACCTCGGTCGCAGTAACTTTCAGACGGGTCGCCAGTTCACCCACAGAGATCACGTCCGGGATGCGGACACGCAGCTGTTGCTTTCTGGCACGCTCCAGCTCCAGACGGCGCAGCTTATCCTGCTCTGTCTCACGCTTGTTGGAATAGCGCTGCTTGTTGCGCTGTGCAGACTTCTGGTTGATCTTCTGCTTTTTGGTGGAATACTTGTCATTGGTGTATTTATTTGCCGGAGCGATCTGCTCATAGCGCTGGTTATACTTATCCAGATCTACATAAGAGCCACGGGTATCGACAGTGCGGCGCTTTTCTGTGGTAATGCTGTCCGCAGATGCCATCTCCACTTCTACATGGAGACGCTCGCCGTGTTTCTGTGCCTTTGCCTGCTGCTTTTTGGGCTTTTCATGCTTCGGCGCATTGTTCTGCTTGGGCTTAGCTGTTTCCGCAGCTGCCGGTTTCTTTTCTGCCGGCTTTTCGGATTTCTGTGCCTGGGGTTTCTTTTCCGCAGCCTGGGGTTTCTGCTGCTTTTTGTTATCCGGCTGTTTCTTTTCCGACTGCTTTTTCTCGGAAGATGCCTTCTTTTCTGCCGGTTTCTTCTCGCTCGGCTTTTTCTCCTGTTTCTGTTTCGGGGTGTCCTTGGATGCAAAATACGCATCCAGGCTCTCTACCTGAGATTTCTGAGAATAATACTCCAGTGCCAGGTTGATTTCTTCCGGTGTCAGACCGGTCACACCCTTCTTGGTGTTGCCGTTGGCATCCCGTTCCTGATAGAATCCGATCAGTTCCTGTGTTGAGATCTGTAAATCCCGTGCTACATCACTCAGTTTCACTTTCTTCGTCATAGGCGAAAATCCTCCTTTTCTCCAAGGAACGCCCGAAAGAACCGCCTGTTCTTCCGCTGCATTCCAAACCTGCGTCTGCACACGCCGCCCGTTTCCGGCAGCGCTGTCTATTTACCCGGATTGCTCCGGGAACAATTTTCACTTTTCCGGCGAGGCGTTTTCCTTTGCGGCGATGGTCTGCATCTTACGGAAAAATCCTTCATCGCACACCGCCAGCACGCCGCTGCCTCTGCCGATCATCTGGGCGAAATCTGCCTTGGTGAAGTCCAGCTGCAGGCAAGGCACTTCTGCCTGGCTGCAATAGAACGCCGCCTCTTTCTGCGTCTTGGGGGACGCATCCGACGCTACCAATACGCCAAAGACTTCGCCACGGTACATGGCATCCTTTGTGGGTTCCAGCCCCATGGCAAGCTTTCCTGCCTTACGACAGATGCTCAGAATCCCCTGCCAGTTCTGCCTGTAGTGCATTTTCCATCTCCTCGTACACTTCTTCCGGTACACGGCAGCCAAAAGAGCGCTCGATGCGGTGTCCCTTTCTGGCTGCTGCAAGACACTCCATGTTCTTACATAGATATGCGCCACGTCCGGACTGTTTTCCTGTAAAATCCAGTTTCATTTCACCGTCCGCATTTTTCAGCACCCGGATGAGATCTTTTTTCGGCTGCATGGTGCCGCATCCCACGCAAAGCCGCATGGGAATTTTTTTACTCTTCAACGCTGTTCGCCTCCGGTGCTGCTGCCTCTGTCTCTGCCGGTGCATCTGTCGGCTGTTCCACCGGAGTCTCCGCCTTTTCCTCTGCCGGAGCATCGTTCTGATGCAGCACATCAAATTCCGGCTTGATGTCGATCTTATAGCCGGTCAGCTTTGCTGCCAGCTTTGCGTTCTGACCCTTGTTGCCGATTGCCAGAGAAAGCTGGTTGTTCGGCACCTTAACGGTGCAGGTACGCTCTTCTTCGTCCAGGATCTGAACATCCAGCACATTTGCCGGTGCCAGTGCCTTGGCGATGAATTCCTCCGGCTTTTCGCTGTAAGGAATAATGTCGATCTTCTCGCCGTTCAGCTCAGCCACAATGGCAGAGATACGGGAGCGCTTCGGACCGATGCAGGCGCCGATGGCATCTACATTGGGGTCGTTCGACCAGACAGCCACCTTTGTACGGGAGCCTGCCTCACGGGAAATGGACTTGATCTCCACCGTGCCGTCGTAAATCTCCGGGATTTCCAGCTCAAACAGGCGCTTTACCAGTTCCTTGCGGACACGTGAAATCTTGATGATGGGCTTTTTCTGCTTGTTGGCGATGGTGGTGATGTAAACCTTGACACGCTGTCCCTCTTTCAGCACTTCGCCCGGGATCTGCTCGTTGCGGAACAGATACAGTTCGGTCTTGTGATACAGCAGGGTCGCTGTGCCGCCGGTCTCGACCTGAGACACCTCACAGGTGATGCAGTCGTTTTCCAGGGACTCGAACTCGCCCAGGATGCGTTCCCGGTTGATCTCACGCAGATCACCCTTGATGGACTGCTTTGCAGACTGTGCGGCTGCTCTGCCGAACTTGGCGATGTCCAGCCGTCTTTCAATAAATCCGCCCACACAGGCGTTGGGGTCGATGGTGCGTGCCACGTCGATGTTGACCTCATTGGCGTCGATCGGCTCATCGTCTACCACGGTCTGGCGCAGGTACATCTCAAATGTCTTGGTCGCCGGGTCGATCTCTACGCTGATGTTTTCTTCACACTCCGGATACGCCTTTCTGGCTGCTTTCAGCATGGCAGACTTTACTTTTTCCACCAGCAGAGCAGTATCCACATTTGCTTCGCTTCCCAGTGAGGAAAGCGCCTCAAAAAAACTGTTGTCCATTTTCTTCACTATGCCTCCGTTGATTAAAATTCTACTGTTACATACCGCCGCACATACGACAGATCCCGCAGCGCCAGAGTTATGGGCGCCTCACGATCCTCCGGCTGTATGGTGATTTGTTCTGTATCATACGCTGTCAATACGCCGATCCATTCCTTTTCGCCCTCGATGGGACGGATGGCTCTGGCACGGACCTCCATGCCCAGAGTTTCTTCAAAGTGCCAGGGCTGGTTCAGTTCCCGTTCCAGTCCTGCCGAGCCGACCTCCAGCACGTATGCCTGTGCGATGGGATCTGCGGCATCCACCGCCGCATTGACCGGACGTGTCATCTTTTCACAGTCCTCGATGTCGATCCCGTCCGGATGGTCGATGAAAACACGCAGGTACCAGTATGCACCCTCCTTTTCAAAGCTCACATCCCAGATGGAATAGCCCTGTTCATCGGCGATGGGCTTCACCAGGTCATAGACCACTTTTTCTGTCCCACCGAACTTCTTCATTTTCATGGCATCTGCTCCTTTTTCCAGCGTATTGCATTCTTTTTTCACTGCGCTCTGCAATCAAAAAAGTGCCAACATAAACGAAAGACCGGTGGGGTTCCGGTCTTTTGCTGCATGATTATCATTATTATAACACTGCCGGACGAAAAAATCAAGGGTTTTGAAGAAAAAAGTACGTTTTTTTCCAAAAAAATTTACGTTTTTCGCATCATATTTGTTTTTTCTCTGCTGCACACAAAAAACCGGTCTGCATCCGTTTCAATGCAAACCGGTTTCTTTCAGAGGGTTACGCCTCTTCTGTGTTGTTTTCGCATTCGTCAGAATGTGCCAGTTCCACCAAGGTCTTTGCCGAAACCAGGATGCCTGTGGTGTACATGACGATCTCCAGTACAGAGAGTATAACCTGTAGCGTCTTTTTCATCGGGAACACATTCCTTTCTCTGCAAGCGTCAGAAGAACTTATGCCTTGTTGACAGAACCAAACAGGTTCATCTTCTCTTCTACCTTAGCCATGATTGCCTCGTAGCCCGGCAGGAGCAGCTTTCTCGGGTCAAAGCCCTTGCCTACCTGATCCTTGCCTTCTTCGATGTACTTTCTGGTAGCCTCAGCAAATACCAGCTGGCACTCTGTGTTTACGTTGATCTTTGCAACGCCCAGGGAGATTGCCTTTGTGATCTGGTCGTCCGGGATACCGGTACCGCCGTGCAGTACCAGCGGCATAGCGCCGACAGCCTTCTTAACAGCTTCCAGTGTCTCGAAGCTCAGGCCTTCCCAGTTTGCCGGATATACACCGTGGATGTTGCCGATGCCGGCAGCCAGGATGTCTACGCCCAGATCAGCGATGGTCTTGCATTCCTGCGGATCAGCGCATTCGCCCTTGCCGATAACTCCGTCTTCTTCGCCGCCGATTGCGCCGACCTCTGCCTCGATGGACAGACCCAGCTTATGCGCAACAGCAACCAGTTCCTTGGTCTTTGCCAGGTTTTCTTCGATCGGGAAGTGAGAACCATCGAACATGATGGAAGTAAAGCCTGCCTTGATGCAGTCATAGCACTGATCGTAAGTACCGTGGTCCAGGTGCAGTGCAACCGGAACTGTGATACCCAGAGATTCGTCCATAGCCTTTACCATATCTGCAACAACCTTGAAACCGGTCATATACTTGCCAGCGCCGCCGGAAACGCCCAGGATAACCGGGGAGTTCAGCTTCTGTGCTGTGTTCAGGATTGCCTTTGTCCATTCCAGATTGTTGATGTTGAACTGACCGACTGCATACTTGCCGTCTCTTGCCTTGTCCATCATATCCTTTGCCGATACTAACATAAAAAAGTGCCTCCTAATTCAATTTGGTGCAACAGATATTCCTGTTTCAGAATGTCCGCTACATTTATTATACCGCATTTCGGGTACAATTGCAATGGGTTTCCGAAAATTTTTTCGTATTTTCTCAAAAAGTGCGCCGATACCCTACAGAAGATATACTTTTGTCTACAATGCAACACTACATCTCGATTTGGTGCTTGCAATACAGTATGCAGTTTTAGTATAATAGTACTAGAATCCTATGTATTTGCGTAAAATTTTACGTACAATTGCGAAACAACATAGAGGAGTGAACAAACCCCATGGATATTCATCAGTTTTTTCTGGGCAATTCCTTTGATGCCCATACTTATTTCGGCGCACACGTCACAGAAGAGGGCGTTGTGTTCCGCACCCTTGCGCCAAATGCCGCAGCCGTCGATCTGATCTGGGAAGGCGGCGAGTGGGAGCCGATGCCGATGAAAAAGGTACACGACGGCGGTGTCTATGAGCTGACCGTTCCGGAGGCTGTTCCGGGACAGATGTATAAATACCGCATCACTCCCCAGAATCCCGACGGCGACGTCATCGACCACTGCGACCCCTACGGGTTCGGGATGGAGCTGCGTCCCAACAACGCCTCGATCATCCGTGACCTGTCCAGCTACACCTTTCACGACAAGAAATGGCTGGCACAGTGCGGCAACCACCGGCACAAGCCCGTCAACATCTACGAGGTACATCTGGGTTCCTGGCGCACCAACCCAAACAATCCCAACGGCTGGTACACCTATGAGGAGATCGCCCCGAAACTGGTGGACTATGTGAAAAAAGCCGGCTACAACTACATCGAGTTCATGCCGCTGAGCGAGCATCCGGCAGACTGTTCCTGGGGCTATCAGAACACCGGATTTTTCAGCCCCACTTCCCGGTACGGCACGGCACACCAGCTGATGCAGCTCATCGACACCTGTCACCAGGCAGGCATCGGCGTGATCCTGGACTTTGTGCCGGTACACTTCGCCGTAGACGGCTATGCGCTGAACCACTACGACGGCACAACGCTGTACGAATACCCGGAAAAAGAGGACAACTACAGTGAATGGGGCAGCTGCAACTTTATCCATGCCCGTGGCGAGGTGTGCAGTTTTCTCCAGTCCTGCGCCAACTACTGGATGGACGTGTTCCACTTTGACGGACTGCGGATGGATGCAGTGAGCCGGCTCATCTACTGGGGCGGAGACCCGAACCGTGGCACGAATCCCTCAAGCATCAACTTCCTCAAGCGGATGAACCAGGGACTCCACCAGCTGCATCCGGAGGGAATGCTCATCGCCGAGGATTCCACCAACTATGAGGGCGTGACCTGTCCGGTGGAATACGGCGGACTGGGATTCGACTACAAGTGGGACATGGGCTGGATGAACGACACTCTGGACTATTTCCGGCAGTATCCCTGGGTGCGCCGGGACGAAGAGACCTATCACAAGCTGACATTTTCCATGATGTACTTCCCCAACGAGTACTACCTGCTGCCGCTGTCCCATGACGAAAACGTCCATGGAAAAGCCACGGTCATGCAGAAGATGTTCGGCGAATACGAGCAGAAATTCCCGCAGGCACGGCTGCTCTATTTATATATGTATGCGCACCCCGGCAAAAAGCTGCTGTTCATGGGCAGCGAGCTGGGACAGCTCCGGGAGTGGACCGAGGAGCAGCAGCAGGACTGGGACATTCTGAAATATCCCATCCACGATGCGTTCTACCACTTTATGTTGGAACTGAACAAGCTGTACCTCACCGAGCCGGCGCTGTACCGGGACGACTATGAGCGGAACGGATTCTGCTGGGTGGACTGCCACCAGGAGCAGAAAGGCATCTACGCCATGGAGCGCCGCTCCGGAGACAGCCGCATCCTGATCCTGCTCCATATGTCGGACGAGGCGACCCAGAACTACACCTTTACCCTGCCGGACTGCGGCGGACTGAAGCCGCTGCTGCACACGGACTGGGAGCGTTTCCACGGCAGCGTCAAGGAGAGCAAGCGCACGATTACCGGTGACACCACACGCACCGGGATGCAATTCACGCTGGAACTGCCGCCGTTCTCCGGCATCATGCTGCGTATCCTGTCGAAAAAGCCAAAGCAGACCACAGCAAAGCCTGCCGCAAAGCGGAAAACCGCCGCAGGCAGAAAAACTACAAAATAAGCAAAAACAGCTGTACGCCGGAAATATCCGGAATACAGCTGTTTTTTTGATGCTGTTTTAATTTGCGGTATGTGCTTTACTTGATGATCTCTTCCCAGGTCTTGGGTGTACCGGCACCCTTGAGGGCAACGTAGTACATCACATAGAACACATCGGTGGAATCCACCTTGCCATTCTTGTCCACGTCCGCAGCGGCAATCTGGTCCGCAGTGAGACCGCCATCCTTGCCGACAGCGCAGTAAGCCACGTAGAGCATGATGTCGAAGATGTCGCTGGAGTCGATCTTGCCGTCTCCGTCCGCATCGCCCGTGGCATTCGCCGGGGCATCGGTGGTCGTAGTCGTGGTCACAGTTGTGGAAGTGGTCGCCGTGGTGTTGGTCGTGGTTGTTGTCTCTGCCGGTGTTGTGGTCGTTGTAGTGGTAGTCGTTGTGGTCGTCTCTGTCGGTGTTGCAGTTGTTGTAGCGCTGGTTGTGGTTGTTGTAGTATCCGAAGTGGAGGTCGTGGTTTCTTCTGTTGTGGCAGTCGTTGTTGTGGTCGTGGTAGTCGTTGTAGTAGTTGTAGTGGTTGTTGTTGTTGTCGTTGTGGTAGTTGTCATGATCGGCTGACCGGGAATCTGTTCGTTGGGATCCCAGTTGTAGTGATGTTCAGCACCGCCAAGAGCGCCTACACCCGGAATATCATTCCACTCCTCCTCAGAGCCTGTATAGTACACGTCCGTCAGTTTGTCACAGCGGTTAAAACAAAGGGTGTTGATCTTTGAGAGTCCCTTATAAAACAAAATGCTTTCCAGGCTAGTGCAGAAAAAGAATGTACCGTCCTCCAAGGTCAAAACGTTTTCCGGAATCGCAATAAATTTCAGGGAGGCGCAGCCGTAAAAAGCGTTATTTCCTAGGCTCATGACGCTGTTCGGAAGATAAATGTATTCCAGGTTGCTGCACATATTGAAAATATTATCGCCGATAAAAGTGACGGAATCCGGAATAACAATGCTTGTCAGTCCATCACATTTGGCAAAGGCAGAACCGTAAATGTCGGTTACATTCCCTGGAATTGTGATCTCTGTGAGTGCATCACAATCCCAAAATGCACCATTTCCGATTTGCTGCAAGCTGTTCGGCAATTTCACATCTGTTAAGCTGCTGCAGTTGGAAAATGTGCCGTCTGCCAGGGCAGTGAATCCCTCCGGAATTTCCGCTGAAGTCAGAGAAGAACAACCGGAAAATACTTCTTTTCCTGTACTTGTCAGACCGTTCGGCAAAGTCACCTGCACCAATCCGGAACAATTATAGAATGCACTGGCACCCATACTTGTCAGACCTTCCGGAAAAGTTATCTGTTCCAATCCGGAACAACTATAGAATGCACCTTCGCCGATCGTTGTCAGACCATCCGGCAGCGATATCTGCTGTAATTTCGAACAGCTTTTGAATGCACGATACTCGATGGAAGTGACAGAATCCGGAATCTCCACAGAGGTCAAAGCGGAGCAATCCGAAAACATACTTTCGCTGATGCTTGTCAAGCCGTTAGGCAAGGTCACCTGTTTCAGCTTGCTGCAAGATGCAAATACACCATTTCCGATCGTGACAACAGAATCCGGAAGTGCCAGTTCCGTTAAAGCGCTGCACTGGTTAAATGCCGATTCGCCAATTTCGGTCAGATTTTCCGAAAGGGTAATGCTTGTCAATTCGTTACAGCCTGAAAAGCCAAACGTTCCGATTGTTTTTACCCCATTTCCCATGTCCACACTTCTCAAATGACTGCAGTTGTTAAAAGCACGGCTTTCGATCGTGGTCACACTATCCGGCAATGTCACTTTCAGCAACTTGGACTTTGAGGACAATGCACGTTCTGCAATCGTCGTCACCGGTTTTCCCTCGATCTCCGACGGAACAGTGACCGAAGTCATATCGCCGTCACAGCCTGTGATCGCCACCTCTGTGTCGTCATTGATGAGCTGATAGCTCAGTCCGTCCGCAGTCTCTGCGCTCGCCGTAATGGACATCTGCGGCAGGTTCACCTGCATCACCGGCAGCGCCCCGGCACACAGCACCCCAGCCGTCAATACCGCCAAAAACTTCTTCATTTTTTGCATCCTCGTTTACTCCTTTCACAATTATACCATGATGTTTCTGCATAGTTATCCATGATAAATGGTAACATTGTCTATTATAACGCAAAAAAAAAAAAAAAAAAAACAACTTTTTGAGAATATTTTGTGAACTGTGGAATTTTGACCGTTTTGACACAAAAAAATCGTGTGCAAATTGTTTCGCACACGGTTTCAGTTTTTTATAGGGTTTCGGGAAGCGGTGTACTTATTTTTCTTATTGCAGCACATCTTCCCACGTGCTGTGAATTCCTGCGCCGTTCAAGGCAATGTAATACATCAAATAGTACACATCGGTAGAATTGACAGTACCGTCTCCGTCAATGTCTGCTGCGGTCAGCTGCCCGTCCGTGAGCGTTCCGCCGACACCGGCACCAACGCTTGCCACATGGAGCAGCGTGCTGAACACATCGGAGCTGTCGATCTTGCCGTCGCACTCCACATCGCCTTTGACAATATCTTTTACTTCTACATTCAGTGTATAGGTCGTGCCGCCCAGATCTGCGGTAAGCGTCGCCTTGCCGTAATCCTTTACCACAGCAGTGTTGTCGCCCTCAATGCTTACCACGCCGGGCGCAGAGGAACTCCACTTGGCATACTCCACCGGAAAGCCACTGTTTCCGTTATAAGATGCCGTCAGCTGTAAGGTTTTCCGGTCGCCGTAGTAGAGGTACTTGCTTTGGTTGGAGGAAATCGTCACCGCATTCGCCGGCACTTCCAGCGTCTGTATGCAGTCGCCGTAGGTGAACTGGAACGTCTCGCTGGTGTTGGTGCCGCTGAACTCGGCGCAGGAAGTGCTGGCATACTGCGCAGTGCTTGTACCAAATGCGCCCATGCCCACATAGCGGTTGTTGGGTGAGATCATGCTGGTATAGTGTCCCGTTATGCCGCCGGTTTTGTTCAGATAGTCGTCCTTTTCCCTGTACCACAGTTCCACACCGGATTTCATATCCAGCCCCCAGCTCCACCACGCAAGGCACTCTCCGCCAGAACTATAACCGCCGGGCGTCTGAATGGTAAAACAGTGAGAGCCGTTGGTGCGTTCGTGGGCAATCGTCTGAGAACTCTCCGCCGCACGGATGCGTGCCAGATATTCCAGCCCGGCAGACCACTGCATGGGGACATAGTCGCTTGGCGTCAGCTTTTTGCCGTTCACCGGATTGGGATAGCCGTTGTTGCAAGCCTCCCGGCGATACTGATTCACCAAATCCAGCGCTGCCTTTATGTCATTGGCATAGGTGCCTTCCATCCCGATGAGAACATTGCCTGCCGACGGCACTGTAACATCCGTGTTCAGAACCGGCTTTGCAGATGCGGCGGAAACCGTCATGGAAACTGCCCCGCCGGAAACCAGCATCGCACCGGCAAGCACCGCAGCAGTCAGTTTCGAAAAAAATCTGCGTGTCTTTTGCATGAAAATTACCCCTTTTCCATATGGAAGATTTCTCCCATATTTTTATTTTATATCCTTTATTATACCATATCCCTGTGAATGCAGTTCATCGAACATAAAAATATTTCATGAATTGCAGCGAAAAAATTAAAAAGTCGCCGTACAGTTTATCACGGTACGGCGACTTCTTTCGTCTTTTTTTATTCCATTGTTGTGATCTCCGTTGCCACATCTGCCCCGGCTTGAAACTGCGTGAATGTGAGTTCGGCATCGAAGTTTTCCAGCGAAAAGCCAGCCAGATCGCCGCTTTCCGTCAGCGTCAGCGTATAGGGGTTGCCCTCCGACTCACCCTCGACCGCCACGCCGCCGTCCTTCTCTTTCCCGGTGATCTCCTCCTGCTGCGCCAGTTCATCCACCACTAGGATCATCTGGCTCAGCACAGACTTTGCCGGCATCGCCGACTGCGGCACAGAAAAGCCCAGCCCCTTATACGATGCCGTGACCTCGCCGCCGGAAAAGTCCAGCACCACCCCGGCGAGCGTGGATGGCTCTGCAAAGGCAACGCTCCACGCACCGTCTCCCAGCCGGGACAGGGTGCCTGCGGCGGTCCAGTCCTCCATCTGCATGGTCATCTCCGTGGTGAAACTTCCGCCCAGTTTCTGGGCTGCGCTTGCCTCGCCGCCCGGCTTGGAACAGCCGGAAAGACAAACGCCTCCGGCAAGGATCAGCCCCAGAACTGCTCTGTATTTTCGTTTCATATGAATCTCCTCCTGTGTCATCAGACGGAGACACCCTGCGGCTTACCGCTCCTGTTCCAGCTTTGCCAGCACCTGCGGCAGATAGGCGAGCAAGTCCCGTGGGAGCATCGCCTGCTGAGAAAGCGCAGCAGTGGCGCAGTCCCCGGCGAGTCCGTGGAGATACACGCCGGCACAAGCCGCATCCCAGGACGAAAGCCCCTGTGCCGCAAAAGCTGCAATCAGTCCGGCAAGCACGTCACCGCTGCCGCCACGGCTCATCCCCGGATTCCCCGTGGGATTCTGCGCCAGCCGTTCGCCCTGCGCCACCAGTGTTCCTGCACCTTTCAGCGCCAGTGTCACCGGATACGCCGCCGCAAACCGAGACGCCGTTTCCACACGGTTTCCCTGTATCTGCGGAATTGTCTGCCCGGTGAGCCGTGCCATCTCGCCCGGATGCGGTGTCAGGATCCAGTTCGTCCCCGTCCGTCTGCTTAACTCTATGCAGGAGACCGCACAGTTTAGACCATCCGCATCCAAAACCACTGGACACGCCGCATTTTCCAGCACCCAGCGCACCAGCTGTCTTGTCTCATCCGTCACCCCTAAGCCGCAGCCCAGCAGCACCCCGTTGGCACGGCGAAGTTGCGTTTCAAGCTGTTCCCGGTTGCGCCGGCTGTTGGTCAGAAAGCCGTTTTCGTCTGTCTCCAGCGAGAGCCACATCGCCTCCGGCGCAGCCGCCGCCAGACGCATGGGATTCTCCGGCGCAGTTGCCACTGTGACAAGACCGGCGCCGCCACGCAGTGCCGCCTGGGTGGAAAGCAGGCAGGCGCCAGGCATATTCCGGCTCCCGGTGATGCACAGGAGCCGTCCGAAATCGCCTTTCTGGGCATCGGTTTTTCGTTTGGGTATCATCCGGCAGATCTCCTGCCAGGTCAGTTGGTGCAGCATCATGGAATGCTCCTTTCGCAATGTATCACGATCCGACATCGTCTCTGTCGGATCGACAAAAAGGTTTCTGTGTGTTATGATAGGTTGTCGGCTTCTTCCGTCAGGGAGGAGGTGTCTAACGCTGTATTACTTAATATCTCTTTTGGTGTCTGTTACGGTGGAGATTATTAGCTACAATCTCTACAAATGGGTGAACAGATAACATAAGCCCGACACACCCTAAAACAAAAGCCCCCGGAGTTGCAGCTCTGGGGGCTTTCTTTTTTTGCGTGTCTAACAGCACTACAAAATATCTCTTAGCTAGTTTTAGTATATCACAGATTTCTGATACTGTCAACTATTTTTGAAAAATTTATTGTGCTGTACAGACTCTGCAAGCGGTTGAATGGAGAGTAAGCCGACATTAGCCTACTTATTTCCGCCTTATTTTTATAGATAAGGCGAAAGCCTCCGGAGCTGCAACTCTGGAGGCTTTCTTTTTTGGTGATTACTTGCAATTATATTATTTCAATGCAAGTTTATTATAGCATAAGCTGCGACAATTGTCAAGTGTACAAAAACACCTTTTGCAGCACCGCCTAAAAATCGCACACGACCTGCACTGCCAAATTGCTGGGGTCAGATGTTCCGTCTACTCTGTAGACCTCTAACGCCTGCTTCAAATCTGCCAGTATTTGTGATCTGATATTCCCCTGTACGTATCTCAAGGGATTTTCCCATGAGGTTTGGAAACTCCAGATTCGCGTATTCGGCAGCTGGTTTTCCTTTCTCAGCGGCAGAATCATCTCTTGGTCTTTCCAGTGAAAAAAGAACAACTCCTCATCCGGGTAATCCCTATGCACGCCGATTGCAAATAAAAACACGTCTTTTCCCACATCTATAATCCACTCCCTTGGCTTGAGAATTCCTAAAGTGGGAGATAACGGATCGGGGATTTGTTTCACTGCAAACTGTTCCTGCTGTTCCGGCGTCAATTCTTCAATATCAAATGCCATAATGCAGCCTCCTGATGCACAATTTTTTGACTATTTCATTATACGCTATATTTCATAAAAAGGCAAGTACATCAATCAGCATTTCTGAAATTCATAATTTATTTACTTGATATTTGCATATTTCTATGGTATAATAAATTTGTTTGACACTTCCATATTTTTTACGTGCGATTTGTCAAATGATATCGGGAAATAGGGGGTGTAAAAAAATGGAGCAGAAAAACGGAAAAGCAACTGCTGCCCTGGTTCTGGGCATTATCTCGCTGATTGGCATCTGCATTCCGATCGCCGGCATCATCTGCGGCATCATTGCCATCGTTCTGGCAGTGCTGGCAAAGAAAGAGGGTTCCACTGACGGCAAGCAGAAAGCCGGCATGATCCTGGGCATCATCGGCATTGTCATCAGCATCGTTATGTGGATCGTCAATGCGGTGATTCTGGCTGGAAGCGGCATTCTGGATCAGCTTTCCAACCTGTCTTAATTTTCAGACGACATACAAAAAGCGGAGAAGTCTCACGACTTCTCCGCTTTTTTCGTTATATCAGAGCAAAATCACTGCATTTTCATAGAAATGATCGCAGACAGCACCGTCAGAAAGCCGGCGATTGCGGCAACGATTGCCGGGAGCGTTCCGCCTTTTCCCACCATCAGGCTGGCGAATCCGCCTAGAACAGCACAGCCGCCCAGGACTGCTGCCACCAGAACAGACACCCACATCAGCGATGCGATGCCTGCTGCGGCAAGTCCCAGGGAAACCAGCCCCAGCATCAATGCCGTTGCCTCACGTGGTGTGCGTTCCCGTTTTTCCTTTTTCGGTTTTGGCTGCTTTTCGGTTTTTTCTTTCATGAGAATCACCTCAGATACAGTACACGGCGCTTACGCCTCACGCAGTACAGCATCCATGGCAGCCAGTGCTTTCAGCACACGTTTCATGGCTGCATCTGCCTGCTCATCGGTCAGCGTACCCTCGTGAGAGCGCAGCCGCAGAGAGAACGAAACGCTCTTCTTGCCGGCAGCGATCTGGTCGCCCTTGTATACGTCGAACAGAGTCACTTCTTCCAACAGCTTTCCGGCAGCTTGTTCGATTGCCTCTTCCATCTTGCCAACCGGCAGTGCATCATCGCACAGCAGGCTCAGGTCACGGGTGATTGCCGGGAACTTCGGCAGCGGACGATAGGTCACTTCTGCCTCTGCCATCTCAGCCATTTCCTGTACCAGCAGCTTTGCCACATAGGTTCTGGTGCCGATGCCGTAGGTTTTCTGTACGGTCGGGTGCAGTTCGCCCAGGTAGCCGATGGGTGTTTCGTCGCTGAGGATCACTGCACTTCTGCCCGGATGGAGCGCACAGCATTCCTCAAAGACACCTTCTGCCTCAGACGGACGCACATAGGTGCATTTCGGCAGACGCAGTTCCTTCAGCAGCGCCTCCACAGCGCCCTTCAGTGCAAAGAAATCTGCATCGCCGCCGTACATACCAATGGTCAGACGGTTCGGCTCGTTGGGCAGTGTGTCCGGACCGGTGGGCAGATATTCCTTGCCGATCTCATACAGTGCCACTGCGGCATTCCGGTTCTTGTAGTTGGTTGCCAGCACATCCAGCATACACGGCAGTGTGGTCGTCCGCATGATGCTGGTGTCCTCGCCCAGCGGATTGGTGATGGTGATGGTCTTGCGCAGCTTGCTGTCTGCCGGGAGACCGATGCGGTCAAAGCACTTCGGCGAAGTGAACGAATAGGTCAGTGTGCCGTAGTATCCCAGACCTACCATGGTCTGTTCTGCCTTCCGCAGGAACTGCTGCTGCGGTGTCAGCTGTGCCTCAGCCACACCACGGATTACCGTAGACGGGATGTTGTTGTAGCCGTAGATTCTTGCGACTTCCTCTGCAATATCCGCCGGACGCTCCAGGTCGATCCGGAAGCTGGGTGATACGCAGACATCGCCCTTCACCTGGATATCCAGGGATTCCAGCGTCTTTACCATCTCTTCCCGGGAGATCTCTGTTCCCAGGAAACGGTTGATCCAATCCGGATCAAAGGGGATCTCTGCCGGCTTTGCGGTGCGGTTGTCCACTTCAATGAACTCTGCCACCGATTCGCCTGCGCCCAGCAGTTCTACCAGTTCCATGGCACGTTTCAGTGTGCGCTGGCAGCCGTCCGGATCCAGACCCTTTTCATACCGTGCCGATGCGTCGGTACGCATTCCCAGTTTCTTTGCGGTGCGGCGAACCTGTACCGGTTCAAAGTAAGCGGACTCAAAAATAACGGTATTGGTGTCGTCCATGATGCCGCTGTATTCGCCGCCCATAACACCTGCAACAGCGATAGGCTTTTCTGCGTCGGCAATGATTAGCATTTCCGGAGAAAGCTGGCGCTCCTGTCCGTCCAGTGTGGTGATGGTCTCGCCGTCTTTGGCATTGCGGACAACGATTTTGCCGTCCTTGACATAGCGCTGGTCAAATGCGTGCATAGGCTGACCATATTCCAGCATCACATAGTTTGTGATGTCCACCAGGTTGTTGATGGGGCGCACGCCGCTGGCACGGAGCCGTTCCCGCATCCAGCGGGGAGACGGACCGATCTTCACGTTCTTTACCATGCCGGCAATATAGCGAGGGCAGAGCTGTGCATTTTCCACTGCCACAGACAGGCTGTCGCTCAGCTTGTCCTCAGAGCCGTGGAATTCCGGCGCTTTCAGATTCAGAGGCTTGCCGAATGTTACGGCAGCCTCTCTCGCCAGACCTACTACCGACAGACAGTCCGGACGGTTGGAGGTGATCTCGAACTCTACAGAAGTATCATCCAGACCGATCGCCTCGTGGATGTCCTGTCCCGGCTTGCAGTCCTCTTCAATGAGGAAGATGCCGTCCTCAATGGCATAGGGGAAATCGTGCTTGGTCAGACCCAGTTCACCCAGAGAGCAGAGCATACCGTTGCTCTCTACGCCACGGAGCTTTCCTTTTTTAATATGTACACCGCCGGGCAGATCTGCGCCGATCATAGCCACCGGCACCAGTGCGCCCTCCACGATATTCTGTGCGCCGGTCACGATCTGGATCGGTGCATCGCCGCCAACGTCTACCTGGCAGACCTGGAGATGGTCGGAGTTTTCGTGGGGCGTAATGGAAACCAGCTTGCCGACAATGACATTCTTGACAGCGTCGCCTTCTGTTTCATAAGTTTCTACCTTAGAGCCGCTCATGGTCATGCCAGCGCAGAATTCCTTGACGGAAACGCCGCATTCCACATAATCAGCCAGCCATTTCATAGATAAATTCATCGTCTCTTACCTCCCACTCAGAACTGTTCCAGGAATCGATAGTCGTTCTCATAGAGCAGACGCATATCGCCGATGTTATAGCGGCGCATTGCGATACGCTCCAGACCCAGACCAAAGGCAAAGCCGGAATATACGCTGCTGTCAATGCCGCAACCCTCCAGCACCTTCGGGTGGACCATGCCTGCACCCAGCAGTTCGATATAGCCTTCGCCCTTGCACATCCGGCAGCCCTTTCCGTGGCACTGGAAGCACATAACGTCAACCTCTGCGCTGGGTTCTGTGAACGGGAAGTGGTGGGGACGCAGACGGATCTTGCAGTCATCGCCGTACAGACGCTGCATCAGCAGTTCCAGAGTACCCTTCAGATCTGCCATGGTGATGCCCTTGTCTACGACCAGTCCCTCGATCTGATGGAACAGCGGAGAGTGTGTGGCATCCACAGCATCCGAACGGTAAACCCGTCCCGGAGAGATCACACGGATCGGCGGCTTCTGGTTTTCCATCACGTGTACCTGTACCGAAGAGGTCTGGGTACGCAGCAGAATGTTGTCTGTAATATAAAAGGTATCCTGGGTGTCCCGTGCCGGGTGATCCGGCGGCAGGTTCAGTGCCTCAAAGTTGTAGTAATCGTATTCGACCTCCGGACCATCTGCCACGGAAAAGCCCATGCCCAGGAAGATCTCCCGGATCTCGTTTTCCACGATGGTCAGTGGGTGCATACTGCCCACCTTCTGCTTTTTGCCGGGGAGCGTGATGTCCAGCGTCTCGGATTCCAGCTTGTGCGCCAGCATTGCATCTGCCAGCTTTTTCTGCTTTTCCGCCAGGGCATTCTCAATATCGGCACGCACCTGGTTTGCCAGCTGACCCATTGCCGGGCGCTCTTCGGCAGAGAGCTTGCCCATCTGCTTGAGGATGCCGGTCAGTTCACCTTTTTTGCCCAGATACTGCACACGCAGTGTCTCCAACAGCTTGGAATCTGCACAATCCGAAAGTGCCTGCTTGGCAGCGGCACGGATCGCTTCCAGTTGTTCTTTCATAATATCGTTCCTTTCCTCCGCTTTCCTGCGGTCATTTGGCTCTATGGGACACTTCATAAAAAAAGCCCTGTCCTGCGAAAACAGGACAAGGCAAATGCTTGTTCAAACCACCCATTTTCAAAGAGCCGTCACTCTTCTGTCCTTAATGCGAACGCCACATCCAAGCCTAATTCTGGAAAAATGTTTGCACTGCAAGTACACATTTCCGGGTTCAGCCCAGCCACTCAGAAGGGAACTTCAACATATTCCGCCGGACGGGTTCTCAGCGCACCCCGTTCTCTGTACCGGCGGCTCCTTTTCGGCGGCGATGGGATTCCCACCGCAATTTCCGCATTTTTTCTGTCATGCGGACGCCTCAGTCTATGCCTACTCGCTTCGTCACTGTGTTTTCAAATCACATTATACCTGCTTTTACAAAAAAAATCAAGTCCTTTTGAAAATTTTTTCTTGAAATTTTTTGCGGCATATGCTATAATAGAAATTGGGTGATGCAAAAAGAGAAATGTTTTCAGCAACTTGCACAAAAAAGATGGGCAAATTCCAATTTTTACTGCAAGACGGTACAGTTTTCTTTTCGGGGCATCCTCAGCAGAACGACAAAAGAACAGGCGGAGACCGAAAATCCGGCTTGTTCGAAAAAGGAGTTTTACGCATATGGACAATTTTGCGGAATACATGGTGAAAAAACGTCCGGATTCACAGGACAATGCCAAAAAGGCTGGGATCATCCTGCTTGCAGTGCTGCTCTGCGCTGCATCTGTATTTCTGGTTTTTGTGACACACATCCCGTTTATCCTGGTCATCACCTGTGCCATTATCTATGGTGCATACTACCTCATCTCCGGCACATCGGTGGAATATGAATATGCCGTCACCAACGGAGAAATGGATGTGGACAAGATCATTGCACGCCGGAAACGGGTACACCTCATCACGGTGGATGTGGGAAAGTTTGACGCTTACGGCGAAATGACCGACGATATCCCGGACGACACGGAACGAACCGTTGTGCTTTGTGCCGACAACACCGGCGAGGGCGAATATTACGCCGACCTGGAGACAGAGGAATACGGTGCAACACGCATCATCTTCACTCCCAACGACGCCGTGCAGGATGCCATTGCGGCTGCGCTGCCCCGTCAGCTCCGTTTCCAGAAAGGACAGGCATAATGCTGGTGCAGCTGTATCTGGAGCTGGGCTACTTTGCCGCAGTCAATCTGGTCGCATTCGCCCTTATGGGCATCGACAAGCAGCGTGCCAAAAAGCATCTGTGGCGCATTCCGGAAAAGACCTTGTTTTTGACAGTGATTCTGGGCGGCGGCATCGGCGGCACAGCCGGGATGTTTTTCTTCCGGCACAAGACCCGGCACTGGTATTTCCGGTTCTTCTTTCCCCTGCTGGCAGTTTTACAGGCGGCGGGGCTCATTTATCTGTACTTTATCTAGTAATCATAAAAAAACAAACCGCAAGGAGGCTTTCACGATGGCAAATCACGTTCTTCAAAAGCTGGGCAGTATGTTCACCGCAGCGATTCTCTGCGCATCCTGTCTGCCCTTTGGCAGCGTTTCCGCTGCCAGTAACAACACGGCAGATGCCGACATTTCCGAAACGATCCCGAATCTGGTGAAGTCACCGGAACAGCTGGTACAGGATGCCGAACGGGGCGATTTTCTGACGCTCAGCTATGCCACACTGCTGGACTGCGCCTATTCCGGCGCCGGCTATGCGTCCACCTTTTCCGAGAAGAATCAGACGCTCCTGGATGTGGACCACTCCGGAAGAATCGACTCCACCGATATTTTCCTGCTGATGTACTGGTGTGCTTATCAGGGTGCTACCGGCGATTACACAGAGGATTCCATCACATTCCTGGGCGAATGGGATGCCGCAAACGGCTCTGTTACAACAGAGACCACACCGCTGGAAACGACGGTCTTTACAACGGAAGAGACCACGACTACTGCCGCTCCGGCAACCACTGTCTCCTCCGACAGCACAGCGGTAACTACCGCAGGCACGACCGTGACAACTGCTGCGCCAACAACGGAGACAACAACTACTACCACAACTACGACAACAACTACTACGACCACCACGACAACTACGACCGCAGCCACCACAACGACGACTACGACAACAACAACGAACCGTGGCGGTGCATGGGCGCAGAAGGATTCTTACCGTGGCGTGGACGTTTCCAAGTATCAGACCAACATCGACTGGAAGGCGGTAAAGGCTGACGGCATCGACTTTGCGATGATCCGTGCAGGCTACGGCAAGGTCGCCAACCAGAAAGACCCTTACTTTGAGCAGAACATGAAAAATGCCAAGGCCGCCGGCATTGCCTGCGGTACATACTGGTACAGTTACGCCACTACCCCGGCTGAGGCAAGGCAGGAGGCAGAGCTTTTCGCCAGCGTCATCCAGGGATACCAGTTTGAGTATCCGGTGGTTCTGGACATTGAGGACAAGGTGCAGACCGCACTGACCAAGGAACAGGTCTCCGCCGTTATCAACGCATTCTGCGAGGTCATGGAATCCAAGGGCTATTACGTTTCCCTGTACAGCTACGCAAGCTTTTTGAACACCTATGTTTATCAGTCGGTTCTGGAGGACTATGACATCTGGGTCGCACACTTCAATGTCAGCCGCCCGTCCTATTCCAAGACAAGCTACGGTATGTGGCAGTATTCCAACTCCGGCAACATCAACGGCATCAACGGCAACGTAGACCTGGACTACAGCTATAAATGCTATCCCGATCTGATGACAAAGTATCATCTGAATGGGTTCTAATGAATTGCTAAAAGTAAAGGGCATCCTGTTTCCACAGGATGCCCTTTTTATTTATGTTTGTCGATGTGATGCGCTTAATACTCACCCAGACACTGTCCGAACAGAATGCAGCGAATGCCGTCGTCTGCACCGGAATTACACGTTTGCAGGGCAATCATTTTATCGCCGTAGGTCGGCGGATCATCGTCCGGCGCATACCAGACAAGCGCCGTGGAGCGTATTTCCTCGATGTACTTCTGGAACTCTTCCCGGTTCAGTGTGATGCGGTTCCAGTAATCAAACGCTGCGCCGTCCTCGCCGTTCAGCACAGACGATGCCACGATGCGGTAGAGATAGCGCTTTTCCAGCGTTGCCACTTCAAAGTAGATGTGCTGTCTGCCCCATTCCTCTTCCTTAAAGCTCTTGACAGAGTGGAACATGGAGCCGTTGCCCATGTTGTGACCGTAGAGCAGCGTGTTTTCCGTCTCGTTGATCTTGCCACGAAAGTCCTCGAAGATACTGCCGGCAGAACTGTGATTGCCCTCCCAGTCACGGTCAATATAGTAGGCATTGTCGTCCTTCTGCACAATGGGATAGTCAATGGGTGTATCATTTACATAGACCCAGCCGACCACATCCGGATTCTTTTCGTGGTGCTGTCTCACCTTTTCCATGTCGATGTGCATGGTGTAGTCATAGGTCACCGTGGTGGTCGTGGTAACGGTGGTGGTCGTGGTGGTTGTCGTAGTGGTAGTCAGTACCGGAATCGCCTCCGGCGCAGAGACCTTGTCCGCACGGCTGAACACCACAATGCAGATGATTACCACTGCCAGAAGAGCGATCCCCACAGCGATCAGGATCTTTTCCAGCTGTTTGATTTTTTTGGTTGCCAATTCAATACCTCCAGAACTGCAAATTTTTGTGCATTCCGCACCTCGTTTCATTCTATTTTAGTATACTGTTTTTTCGTTTTTTTGTCAAGCGATTTCCATAAAAAATGATGCCACGGCAGATATCGTGGCATCATAACGAGATTTCATTTTTTCACTTTCCCCAAAACACGCTTTTACTGTATGGTAAACACATAATACTTTTCTTCGCCCACATACTGGACAGCTACCTGCTGTCTGGGGTCAACGCCTGTGATGGAATAGATCAGCACCGTGTATGTGTCATCGACATCGCTGCCCTGGGTCACACCATAGCCCAGATAGTTATCCAGCACTCCGCCGGGAACTTCATCATAGTTGGTGTCATACGGATTGTTGCGCCAGATCAGCTTATAGTACAGGTAAATGTTCTGCCGGATGGGAACTGTCTCCGTTTCCTGTTCCTTCGAGGTCTCCGGCAGTGTTGTCACCACCGGTGCAGCCGTTGTCACAATGTCCGCTTTCTTCGAAGTCTCCGCTGCACGGGTCGTCTCCGCCGGCTTGCTGGTCTGCGGCACAGCCGTCGTTACCGCAGGCGTATTGTGCTTTCCTGTAGTCTGCGGCGCTGTGTTGTCCGCAGGTTCTTCTATCACTTCCGGAATATCTCCCGGTTCTTCTGCAATGGTTTTCGTCTCTGTGTTCACACCGCTCTGCACCGCCGCATCTGCATCCGATGCTGTTTCCGGCAGAGTGGTTTCTGCGGTCGCCGCAGGTTCTGTCTCAGTATCCGGGCGTTCCTCCGGTTCAACCGCAGTTGTGACCGCAGCCGGCGGAACGACCTCCAGCTGGTTGGTGCTGTCCGGCATCTTGCTGTGGATGGACGCCGCAGCGATCACCACGCAGAGCAGCGCCGCCGTACAGATGCCGGTACTGGTCTGCCAGCGCAGATACCAGGGGCGTTTTTTCTGCGCAGCAGTTTTCGCATTTTCTGCCGCAGATGCCCGCCGCATGATCTCCAGATACATCCGGTTTTTCGTCTCTTCATCCGGCTGGATCTGTTCCATAGTCTGACGTAAACACTTTTTCAGCATTTCATCTTCCTGATTTCGCATACGGCTCACCTCCCAACACCTTGGACAGTCGTTTTTTCGCCCGATGCAGCAGCGATCGGACTGTAGATTCCTTTTTTCCCAGCATTCCGGCAATTTCCATGCCGGAATATCCCTCAAAATAAAATAGATACACAACGGTCCGATACGGATCCGGCAGCTGCATCACCGCTGTCATCACAGCGGACTCTTCCTCGGGCGGTTCTGTCGCTCCGAGAAAGGCCTCCCAATCTTCAACTTCTTCCCGCTTGGAACGTGACCAGTGCTGCACCGCATTCTTACAGAGATTTGATGCCGTCACAATCAGCCACGCCTTTGCGTGTGCATCGTCTCCCCAAAGCTGCGGCTGCTGCATCGCCCGCAGGAATACCTCCTGCGTCACGTCCTCTGCATCCATCTGATTTTTCAGCTTTACATAGCATATCCGATATACCGTATTGACCTGCCGTGCATAAAACTGCGCAAAAGCGGTTTCATCCTGCGGCACGGAAACGCCCCCTATCGTCTGCACCTCGGCAATTTTTTCCGCAGCGCAAGCCGATTTTCTGTCCTACGCTGTTTTGCTGCTCATGCTGTCTTTCTACCTTTTATCATACAGCATAAACATAAATAAAGTATGTATAGAATGCAAACAGCAGTAAAATACTGTCTGCCGGATGCCGTTTGACAGCGGCTGCAAGGCAGCGCCCCAAAGCGCTGATACGCACTGTCAAATCGGAGTGTGTTTCCACAAAACATCTGTGAAAACACATCCCAGAGGAAATGGAAAAGTAGGAGATTCCAATGCACTCTCCCGTCGTGCGGAAGCACTGGTGAAATTGAACTGCCGTTCCTTTCTGTGCAGCATCGCCGCATACGGCGCATTCCATTTCATCAGTGTTTCCCTTTCAGCGCCTGTTTCCGCCCGGTCTCTGCGCCGCCGGAGCAACACATCCCTTTGAGCCGATTCTGTTTCCCGGCGGCACAGCCGGCAGCTGACTGCCGTCCCTTTGCCGTGCCGCCTGAAAAACCGAAACATCTCACGATAAAAAAGACACACCTTTTCATTTCCGATACGGCGGCGTTCTTCACGCCGCTAAAAATCCCTTCACTATGGATACAATCGAGCAACCCGAAATGTTGCACTTTTTCAAAAAGTTTTTTCGATTTGTAGGAATGCACAAAGTTATGACTTCAATTTGTGCATATCGTACAATTTCCGTTTTCCAAAGCAGATTTGAAAAAAAGCGTTCCATTTTCCGACGATTTATGTTATAATAGTATCAGAGTGCATTCACACAGGAATGAAACACACGCCTTTTCGGCAAAATTTCACACACAGCCATTTTTATGTGAATACACTCTGAAAAGCGAAACAGAACGGCAGTGCTGTGCATCCCTGTGCGGCATTGTCTCAACAAAGGTGGTCTTTCATGAACAAATACAAAAAGCTGGTCTCGAACACGCTGATCTTTGCCATCGGTTCGTTCGGGTCGAAGATCCTGTTGCTGCTGCTGACACGGCTTTACACCGGAAACATCAACCCCGGCGACAACAGCACCAAGGAACTGCTGGAACAGACAGCAAACTTTCTGATTCCCATTATCACATTTTCCATTGCGGACGCTGTCATCCGCTACGGCATCGACAAGAATTTTGACAACCGGAAGATCTTTACCTCCGCCTGTGTCACAGAGGCATTTGGTATCGGCGTTCTGCTGCTGCTCTCACCCCTGCTGAACTTTCTGCCCTATACCGAGGGCTATGTGGTGCTGCTGGTGATCTACTGTATCACCTCCGGTTTCCGGCAGATCGCCTCACAGTTCGTGCGAGCCAGAGGGCTGGTGCGGCTCTTTGCCATGGACGGCATTCTCGCCACGCTGACCCTGTTTATCTTTAATGTTACATTTATCGCCGGATTCCATCTGGGTGTTACCGGTTTTCTGATTTCCGTTATCCTGTCCGACCTGCTGTCGGGATTGTTCCTGTGGGGCGTCGCCGGACTGCACCGGTTCTTCCGGCTGCGGTATATGGACAAGAAGATCCTGCGCATGATGCTGCAGTTCTCCATTCCGCTGATCCCGTCCGCCCTGCTCTGGCTGGTGACCGGATTTTCCGACCGTCTGTTTGTCCGGTATATGTCCGGGCCTGCCGGTCTGGTCGGAGAAACTGCTGCCGGCATCTACGGCATTTCCACCAAGATCCCGAATCTGATTTCCACCATCTCTACGATTTTTTTCCAGGCGTGGAATATGTCCGCCATCGAAGAGAACGACTCCAAGGACCGCAGCCGGTTCTATCATCGGGTATTCGACGCATACCAGTCGTTTATGTTTATCGCCAGCGCCGGACTCATTGTCTTTGTGCGGATCCTCTCCAACATCCTTATTGACTCCAACACGTATCCGGAATATGCCACTGCATTTACGTATACGCCGGTGCTGATCGTGGGCGTTCTCATGATGTGCTTTAACCAGTTCCTCAGCAGCGTATACTCTGCGACCCAGCACACCACCCACTCGTTCTGGACGAGCCTGGTAGCAGCCGTGGTAAACATCGTGCTGAACATCATCCTCATCCATATCTGGGGCATTATGGGCGCAGCCATCGCAACCTTTGCCAGCTATTTCGTCTGCTACTGCATCCGCATCGTGGATGCCCGGAAGTATGTTCCCTTCCCGGTCAACCACGCCAAGTTTGCCGCCAACACCGCAGCCCTGTTCCTGCTGGGCATTGTGGTCGTGGAGGCGCCGCCGATGTGGATCCTCATTCTGACGGTAGGATTCCTCTTTATGGTACTGTACAACTTCAGCGCTGTCACCCAGACTCTGGCACGTCTGAAGCGCAGATAATCTATAAAGGCAACACCGCACAAAGCCCGCCTGACGGCTTTGCACGCAATCTGCTTGCTGATTTTCCGTCATATTGCGCAGAAATCCCTTGACATACGACAGTATGCCTGCGAAATTTCTATGCAATCTGCCGAAAAATCCGGCTTCGCATCTTACGCACAAGCTTTGTGCGGTGTTGCCTAAAATAAGTGAGAAAGGATTGATCGCTATGCCAACTCCGCATAACGCCGCCAACAAAGGCGACATCGCAAAAACTGTCCTCATGCCGGGCGATCCCCTGCGTGCAAAGTTTATCGCAGAGAATTTTCTGGATAATGCCGTGTGTTACAACACCGTCCGTGGAATGTTCGGTTATACCGGCACTTATCACGGCGTTCCGGTCTCCGTCCAGGGCAGCGGCATGGGGATGCCTTCCATCGGCATCTATTCCTACGAGCTGTTCCACGAATACGACGTGGACCGGATTCTCCGCATCGGCACTGCCGGCGGTGTGGCAGACCACGTACAGCTGCGGGATGTGATTCTGGGACAGGCCGCCTGCACCGACTCCAACTATGCGGCACAGTATGCGCTGCCCGGCACTTATGCGCCCATCGCCAGCTTTTCTCTGCTGGAAAAGGCGTATCAGACCGCAAAGCGCCTGGATATCCCGGTACAGGTGGGAAATCTGTTTTCCACCGATGTGTTCTACCGTGAGCCGAGTCCTCTGCCGCAGTGGGCAAAAATGGGCGTTCTCGCCACGGAAATGGAATCGGCAGCACTGTACATGAACGCTGCCGCCGCCGGGAAAGAGGCATTGTGCATCGTGACTGTTTCCGACTGTCCGCTCCGGGGCGAATTCACCACCGCAGAAGAGCGGCAGACTTCCTTCACCGATATGATGCGTCTCGCACTGGAGACCGCCTGCGCATAACTGAACCGAAAACAGCCTGAGAATGGGAGAATTCTCAGGCTGTACTTTTATCAAAGGAGCAAGCTCATGCAAACCCAGATCATTTACGTTTCCCCACTGGGGAACATCCGGCTCACCGCAGAGGACGATGCGCTCATCGAGGCGGCATTTGATGTACCGGCAACGATGTCGCAGTCTAGTACACCGTTTCTGGAAAGCGTCTGTCTCTGGCTGGACGAATATTTCCAGGGAAAAGACCCGGGCGCACCGCCGGCGATCTGCCTCAAAGGCACAGAGTTCCAGCTGCGCATCTGGCGGCTGGCACAGCAGATCCCGTTCGGCTATACGGCGACCTATGGCACGCTGGCAAAAGAGGCGGCACGGGAAATGGGCATCCCGAAGATGTCTGCCCAGGCGGTGGGCGGCGCAATGAAACGAAATCCCATTGCCATTCTGATTCCCTGTCACCGGGTAGTCGGGGCAAATGGAAAGCTGGGCGGCTATTTCGGAAATGACCGCCGGAAAATCGACCTGCTGACGCTGGAAGGGCAGGATATGCGTGGATTTTCCAAATAAGAAATGCACGCAAATACACGTAAACACACTGCCAATCGTGTGATACATTGCCGTACGGAATAAGGGTAGGCGAGGAGCTTTTCTTTTTTTGCTTCTTTTTTTCTTTTTAGCAAAGAAAAAAAGAAGAGTTGCTTTTTGAATCCCCCTGTCAGCTACGCTGACATCCCCCTTTTCAAGGGAGACAAGATAACTCCTCTGCCCTGTCGGGCATCTCCTCTAAAAGAGGAGACTATTTTTGCTGCAAACGCTATGAAAATAACAAAAGCCACACCCAAAACAAACATTCAGAAAGCCTGCGCTGCAAGTACAGAAAAAGGCAAACAAAAGCGTTTGCGCAGCCAGAGGCGGACAGCGAGGAACGAGCGATTCCGCCGGACAGGTTTGAAGAGTCAAGCCTAGGACAGCGTTTTTCAAAATGAAAAAGGATTGACGAGCGAACAATGTTCGCCCCTACAGTATGCCCTTTCAAAATGGGAAGACTGACTCCTCTGCCCTGTCGGGCATCTCGTACTGAGCGGTCCCTTTTGTCACCTACGGTGACATTTCCCCACCCCGTGGGGAATCGTCTCTAAAAGAGGAGACTTTTTTGAATTGCAAACGCCTAAAAACGAACCATGCTTGCCGCAGACCTTACTCTTCTTCCTCCTCTTCCTCGTCATCATACTCCGGCTCGTCCCCGAAGTCATCCTCCTCGAACTCTTCAAAGAAAAATTCAGACAGCAGTTCCTTGGCATCGTAGTTGCCACGTTGTGCCGCCTGGTGCAGCCAGTACTGTGCCATTTCGTCATCCTGGTCTACACCGGTTCCGTTCATGTAGCAGTAGCCCAGCATATACTGCGCTCCGTCATGTCCACGCTCGGCAGCCTTTTCGAACCAGTCCACAGCGTCCTCGTCATCCTCGCTGTCGTCGCCTACATAATAGCACACACCGATCATATACTGTGCGTTTTCATTATCCTGTTTTGCCGCCTTGTAAAACCATTGCAGGGCGGTTTCTTTGTCCTCTTCCTCGTCGAAATAGTATGTACCGATGGCACACTGAGCATCCGAAAGTCCCAGCGCCGCCGCTCGTTCAAACCAGTCCAGGGCTGTGTCGATATCCTCATCGACACCCTCACCGTCCTGGTAGCAAGTGCCAAGGGCAAACTGCGCATAGGCGTTGTTCTGCTTTGCCGATTTTTCCAGCCAATATACCGCCTCTTCGGAATCCGGCTTGACGCCGCTGCCGAACCGGTAGCACGTACCCAGCTGAAACTGTGCCTCTGCATCTCCGGCATCTGCCGCCTCCCGGAACAGCCGCAGCGCATACTTCGTATCACGCTTGACGCCGTTACCGTCCAGGTAACAGATACCCAGCTGGCATTTCGACGGGATGTCGCCCTGTTCTGCGGCTTTCTGAAACCAGTAGACCGCCTGGCTGTCCTCTGCCTCTGAGGTCACTTCCTGGTAGTACAGGCACATTCCCAGGGCATACTGGGCATCCCGGTAATCCTGCTTTGCCGCCTTTTCCAGCCACTCCTGCGCCAGCTTTTCATCCTGGGGCAGTCCCCTGCCGAAGTGATAACAAGTCCCCAGCAGATACTGCGCAATGGGAACGCCCTGCTCCGCAGATTTCTGATACCATTCCACCGCTTTTTTCTCGTCCAGTTCCGTGCCGAGGCCATTGAAATAACAGTCACCCAGATTGTATGCCGCAGCGGCGTGTCCGTCTGCCGTCGCCTTTTGAAACAGCTCGAATGCCTTTTTCTGATCCTGTGCCACACCGGTACCGTCCATATAACAGCGCCCCAGCATATTGACTGCCTCCGCATTGCCGGACTGCGCCGCCTTTTCAAAGACGGAAAACGCCTTTTCCGCATCCTCCGGCACGCCGTCGCCGGACAGATAGCAAAGTCCCAGCTGGAGCATGGCTTCTTCATTGCCCTGCGCTGCACTGCGGCTCAGCAACTGTACCGCCTGTTCCGCATCCTTTTTCATGCGCTCTCCGTTCAGCAGGAGCATTCCCACGGCAAACTGTGCCTCCGCAGAGCCGGCCGCTGCGCCCTTTTCCAGGTAATAGCGAGCCTTTGTGAAATCCTCTGCCACGCCATGCCCCTGGAAATAGCAGTCGCCCAGATGGAACAGTCCGGACGGCAATTCCTGTTCCGCCGCCTTTTCCAGCCACTGGATGCCTGCGGTTTCGTCTGTCTCTGTTCCCGTTCCGTAAATGCAGCACATTCCGGTGAAGTCCTGTGCGTCAGCCAGTCCTGCCTCCGCCGCACGGCTCACCCAGGAAAAGCCCTCTTCCCGGTTTGCCTCTGTTCCCACGCCAAAGTACAGGCAGCGTCCCAATTCATACTCCGCCTTTGCCACGCCGCTCAGCGCCGCCGCCTGGAGCAGCAGAAAGCCACGCTTTTCCGCATCCGTACCCTCTCCCGGCAGATTCAGCAGGTGCATTCCCAGAAAGTATTCCGCATCATGGTCGTGCTGTTCCACTGCCAGTTCCAGCAGCCGGAGACCTTCTGCCTCATCCTCTTCCACCCCGTCCATGCCGCCGTGCAGATGATACACGCCCAGCAAAAACTGCGCCTCGTGATAGCCCTGCGCCGCAGAGCGTTCCAGCCATTCCAGCGCCTGTTCACCATCCGGTTCTGTTCCGATGCCGTCCCGCAGACACATGGCTGTGATAAACTGCGCATTGGCATAGCCCTGTTCCGCCATCATCCGAAACCAGGCATACCCGGATTCCTGTGCAGACGCATCTCCTTCTTCCACCTGCTCCAGGTGACGGTTATAGTTCTCCGGATTCATGATGTTCGCCGGATCTGTTTTCCGAAATCGTCCCAAAAATTGCTTTTTCATCAAAAATCCCCCTTTCTCATTCTGCTGTTTTTGTCGTGATACTTATTATAAAGCAAAATGCGCCTGGTGTCAAGTAAACGCCGGTTTTTGGCGCAAAAATCAACGGGAAAGTTCCCCTTAAAAAACGGTTTGCATGGGTTTCTACAAGGTGCATTATCTCTTTCATCAGATTTATATGTTAACTTTTTGTAACTAGTTGAGAATCAGTCTTGACAAGTAATTTTTTCTGTGCTATAATAAGGACAAGCAAAGGGAGATTGGATCCCCTGCAAAAATTACTTTATGGAGGTAGTACTCATGAAAAAGTTTGTATGTTCAGTTTGTGGTTATGTATACGAGGGCGAGGCTGCACCGGCAGCATGTCCTCTCTGCGGTGCGCCGGCAGACAAGTTCGTGGAGCAGAAAGAAGAGAATCTGGCATGGGCTGACCAGCACGTTGTCGGCGTAGCACAGGGCGCAGACGAAGAGATTATCCAGGGTCTGCGTGAGAACTTCAACGGCGAATGCTCCGAGGTCGGTATGTACCTGGCAATGGCACGTGTTGCGTTCCGTGAGGGCTACCCGGAGATCGGTCTGTACTGGGAAAAGGCTGCTTACGAAGAGGCAGAACACGCTGCAAAGTTTGCAGAGATGCTGGGCGAAGTTGTTACCGACTCCACCAAGAAGAATCTGGAAATGCGTGTTGCCGCTGAAAACGGCGCCTGCGCAGGCAAGAAGGCTCTGGCAGCAAAGGCAAAGCAGCTGAACCTGGATGCCATCCACGACACGGTACACGAAATGGCAAAGGACGAGGCAAGACACGGCTGTGCATTTGCCGGTTTCCTGAAGCGTTACTTCAACGACTAAGTTTGTGCGGTGTTGCCTATAAATGAAAAGCGGACTGTTTCGGAAGAGGTTCTGAAACAGTCCGCTTTTTTGTGGAATCCATTCAAACAAAATGGCAGCCTTTCAGTCAGCTGCCATTTTTCCGTTATCATTATAGGAAAAACATCTTATTCTTCCGTCTCTTCTGTCTTTTCCGCAGCCTCTGCTGCCTCCTTGCGTTCTTCTGCCTCTACCGCAGCAGTTGCAATGGCGTTTCTGCGGTAGGAAACGATAAATGCACGAACAATGGCAAATACCAGATAGCATACAAACAGGAGTGCCTCAGCGATCAGCAGCGGGCGCATCATGTTGGATACTGCATTGGACACTGCGTTGGAAACGCTGCCGCTTGCCGGAACCAGAACGCTGTAAGAATTTGCATAAGATGCAGTCTCGAAGTAATCGTCTGCAGTTGCATTAACATCGTCAATCAGCTTGTTCAGCTTGTCGCATACGGTCTTCATGTCAGTCTCGACCTTTTCCTGGTCCTTCTTGCTTGCCACAGCAGAGCTGTTCAGCTTGTCCAGACGGGACTGATAATCTGCGATCTGCTGCTGATAAGAAGATACGCTGCTCTGTGCATCTGTCTTCTGGGAGATCAAATCATCATATGCCTCAGACGGCTGTGTCAGTGCAGAACTGCTGGTTGCATCTGCGCCAGCCATAACCACCATGGAATCCTTCTGGTAGTTCTTGATGGAGTCGGTAATCGTTGCCAGCTTTTCATTTGCGCTGCTCAGATTGCGATTCAGATTGTCGATGCGGTACTGATAATAGATCGCCAGGGATGCCTTGTCCTTTGTCACGTTTTTGCCGAGGACATAAGAGGAAAGTGTGGCATAGTCTACACTGCGCAGGGTGTTGATAGACTCGTTCAGATCGGCGAAAGTATAACCGGTCTCGCTGGAGCGGAACCGTGTGTTGTCGTTCTGCGAAAGGGTGGATACGTAGTTCTGGAGGGAGTTCAGCGTCGAGGAGAACACATCCAGTGCCTGCGGATAGTCATAAGTGGTGTAATCCACAGCAGTCAGCGCATCGCCCAGGGCATCGTTGTAGCCGTAAGTCCGCATGAAGTAGGTCTTGTAGTTGCTCAGCATGGTGTTCAGAAAATCTGCCGCCTGAGAGCGGTTCATTTCAGAATTGCCGTAAGCAAACTGGATCTCAAAACGTGTCGGATAATAGGACACATCCATCAGCTTCTGTGCGGCATCCACGGAATTGGTGGATTCGAAGATGCTCTTGTAAGCGGTCAGCTCGTCAATGGTGTCGTCCGGGACAACGCCGGAAATGGTGATGGCGCTGCGGATGGCATCGGTATTTTTTGTGTCCATGCCCAGATCTGTCAGTGTGCTTTCAATGATGGACGGGGATTTCAGAGTGTTGGCATCAAACTCGTTGCCGTTCGGGTCCAGACCCTTTTCGATTCCGTCGTAGGTAAAGCCGACCATGGCGGTCAGCGGTGTTGCCTTGCTGTTGGAAAGCAGCATTGCGCCGCCAAATACGGCGCCGGCTGCAATCACTGCGATCAGCACCCAGGGCAGGAAATATTTTTTCATCTGCCGGAAAATGTCCATCACCGGAATGGTAATGGTATCTTCCTCTTCCTGTGCGCTCTGCACCAGTGCAACAGTTGCAACTTCCGGTTTCTGTTCTGTACTCTTTTTACTCATCTGTAGTTACTCCTAATAGCATTAAAAATCGTTGTTTTATGGCAGAAAAACTTCTACATTTCATTATACCACAGTTTTCGCCCTCTGTAAACCGGATATTTTTTCAAAAAACGGTCTGCAATTTCGCAAAAAAACAGCATTTTTCACAATATCTGCGCCTGCGGTACGGCTTATCTTCGGATTGACAGCGTTTTCTACCGTGTGTTATAATAACAGGGTACATTTTTCGCAAAAGGAGCGCTTTCCTATGGCATACTATATTTATGTACTCCGCTGCAAGGGCGATACACTTTATACCGGCATTACCCCGGATCTCCGGCGGCGGATGCGTCAGCACTGCGGTCAGCTTGCCGGCGGCGCAAAATACACCCACAGCCACAAACCGGAGGCACTGCTCCGGGTGTGGGAAACTGTCGACCATACTGCCGCCGCCCGGTTTGAATGCGCTTTCAAGCAGCTGACCCGCACCCAAAAGGAACAGCTGCTCCGAACACCGGAGCAGTGGGATGCGTTTCTTTCCCTGGATGCAGAACCGGCGGTCTATACGCCCATTGAAACGCTGCCGCTGGCAGATTATCTCAGAAAATCAAACCCGAAAAAAAGTGACTGAATCCAGTCACTTTTTTCATTATAGTGCGCATACGCTCACGAACGCCGCTTTTTATACTGCAGTTCCTCCGGCAGGAACCCGCTTCGGGCAAGGGCATAGGTTACCCACACCGCCGCCACAGGCAGCAGATTCCAGAGCGCCAGAAAAATGGTTTTTCCCCAGGAGAGGGACGAAATGGTCACATCCATGCTGCAAAGGTTGCAGAGCTGCAAAAACGGCGCATCCAGCAGCTTGTACCACCGATACCAGTGTTCCGGCAATACGCCTGCTTTCGCCAGGCACAGCGTCAGCCCCAGCACGAGAAACGGCAGCGCCGCCGCAACACTGTAAAACAGCTGCCGTCCGATGGTGTTGGGCAGTTTCCGGTGCTGATCCTCTTTGGCACGGTTCAGCGCATAGTTGACGCAGACACAGACCAGCACTGCAATGGTGCAGATACAGCTGATGAGCCGGAACAGACCGCCGCCCACCGCAGACAGCGTGACCGCCAGAAACAGGCACAGCACTTCCGCAAAGAAATATGTGCCGAGTCCTTTGGCAAAATTTTTGAATTCCATATTTCACCTCCTGTGGAAACGGATTCCTCGGTATATCGGATGCTTCTCCGGAAAAAATAACAGCAATGGCAGACGTTTGAAACCTCTGCCGACCCAAAAAGGAGGGCAAGATCATGTCTCCACAGGAACATCACGTACTGGACGAATTTTACAAAAATGCCGTAATGGGAGCAGATGCCACAAGCACCATTCTCCCCAAGGCAGACCACCCGGCACTGCGGCAGGAGCTTTGCAAACAGCTGGAGTTCTATCAGACCCAGAAAGACACCCTGCGCAGCCAGATGCAGAAAAGCCATGTGCAGCCGGCGGAACAGAACGATATGGCGAAATTCTGGGCAAACGCCAGCATTCAGATGCACTGCCTGGGCGGCGCATCTTCCAATGAGATCGCAAAGCTGATGCTGAAAGGCACCAATACCGGCGTCATCCAGCTGACCCAGGTGCTGCACGGCAATCCCGGCATTTCCGATCAGCTGAAACGCCAGGGCAAAGCGTTTGTCCGTCACGAAGAGGCGTATATGGAACGCCTCAAAGCTTATTTATGAGAGGTAGTGCCATGAATCCCGAACAGGAAAAAGCCAGACAAAGTGCAGAAGCCGAAATGAAGATCTATACGCCCCACCGGGTGATCCAGGAAAAATGCGACAATGTGGCATTTGACAACGCACCGGTGCGGATCTACGAGCGGCCGTATCATCCCAACCAGCCCACTTCGCCGCTGGGATAACCCACCGGCTGCGAGACCAGCCTGTTTCACGGACACCGGAAACAGGCGCTTACATCTTTTTCTCTTGTTCCTTTGCAGCGCAGTCGGCGCACAGACCGTACAAAACCGTTTTCGTATGATCGATCACAAAGCCGTGATGTTCCAGCAGATGCTCGCCCAGCTGATTCAGATAGTCACAGCTGACATGGAACAGCCTGCCGCAGCAGGTACACTTCAAGTGAAAATGCTCCTGGCACAGATGCGGCTCATCGGAGAGGAACTGATAGCAGGCGCTGCTCTTGCCGTCCAGCACATATTTCCGCACCATGCCCTCTTCCACCAGCTGTTCCAGCGTCCGGTAAACTGTGGCAGTTCCCACCGGCGTGGCATTGTCCTGCAAGTGCCGCACCAGCTCTGCTACAGTAATATGCCTGCCCTCGCTGTTCTGCAAAAAAGCCAGGATATATTCCCGCTGTTTTGTTTTGTATCCCATGATATGATATCGTCCTTCCAAAGCCGGAAACGGCGCATACCGTCCGGCAGATTTCCGGTCTATCCAAATTGCCGCAGCAGAAAACTGAAAACAGTGTCTGCTGCGGCAATCTTTTTTCATTCGTTCGATTAGTCCTCGATGGTGACCTTTTTCATGACCTGCGGCACCATCGGCTTGTCGTTGTAGTCCGTCTGAACCGATGCGATCTCGTCTACCACATCCATGCCCTCAACGACCTTGCCGAATGCAGCATACTGACCATCCAGATGGGGCGCATCCTCGTGCATAATAAAGAACTGAGAACCTGCGGAGTTCGGGTTCATGGCACGAGCCATGGACAGCACGCCACGGGTGTGCTTCAGATCGTTCTTTACGCCGTTTGCAGCAAATTCACCCTTGATATTCCAGCCGGGACCGCCCATACCGGTACCATCCGGGCATCCGCCCTGGATCATAAAGCCCGGAATGACACGATGGAAGATCAGTCCGTCATAAAAGCCCTGCTTTACCAGCTTTTCGAAGTTCTCGCAGGAGATCGGTGCAATCTCCGGATACAGTTCGATCTTGATCTTCTTTCCGTTTTCCATTTCAATGACTACCATTGTCTATGTTCCTCGCAAAATCATATATTTCCGGCAAAAACGGCAAATACCGCTGTTTTTCCGGATATCGGACAGCCCGGAAACGACCGGAAAGTCCTATCCTATTGTACCACATGACAGAGAAAAATGCAAGGAAAATTTCTTGCTTATCCCACGATATCTTCCCACACAGTAGGAATTCCTGCGCCGTTTTGTGCAATATACAGCATGAGATAGAACACATCTGTAGAATCCGCCCTGCCGCTGCCGTCGATGTCCGCCGCCTTTTCCTGTTCTGCCGTCCAGTCGGGAGAGATTCCCACGGCGCTCTGTGCAATGCCCAGCATAAGGTAAAACACGTCTGTGGAATCCAGCGTGCCGCTGCCGTCCATGTCACCTAACAGCAGCCCTGCGAATATGTCATAGTGCATGGCTGCCTGTTCCAGCGGTTCGTTTTTTTGAGCAATATAGACCGCTTTCCATGCGGTTTCTGTCATCGCCGTATATACATCCGTCAGACTGGTGCAGTTGTAAAAGGCAACCGTGCCGATCTGTGTGAGATTTCCCAGTATGGTTATCTGTTTCAGACTGGTGCAGCCGGAAAATGTATTGTCAAAGATCCTTGTCACGCCAGCCGGAATCTCCAATTCCTGCAATGCGGCGCAGTTGCAGAAAGCGCTTTCTTCGATTTGGGTCAGATTCGCCGGAAGATTGAGCTTTTTCAGACTCTGACAGTTCCAGAATGCGCCCCAGCCGATGCGTTTCATGCTTTCGGGAATAACTACTTCCGTTACCGCTGTACTGTTGAACGCATACGGTCCGATCTGCTTCACGCCGTTGGGAATCACGACTCTGCTGTCCGTACACGCAGTGGCATTCACCAGAATATGATTCACCTGCACCAGCGGATTTTCCGCCTGGCGCTGTTTCAACCATGCCGTGCTGCCCAGCGCATCTATGCCGATGTACTCTACCGTTTCCGGAATGTCCAGCTCTGCCAACGCACTGCAAAAGCGAAAACAGCCGTCAGAAATGGCGCTCAGCGTTTTTGGCAGCGTCACATCCTGCAACTTGGTGCAGCCCCAAAACACATATTTTCCCAGAGTCTGTACGGTGTCGGGAATTGTCACACGGGTCAGACTTTCACAGGCTTGAAAGGCACTCTCTCCGATTTCCGTCACCGGTTTTCCCTCGATCTCCGACGGAATCACGACTTCTTCCGCATTTTCGTCACACTTCGTAATCACAGCCCGGTCAGATTCTAAAGTATAGGTCAATACGCCGACCGTTCCGGTGTCCGCAGTCTCTGCCGCCGCAGCCTGCATTGCTGGCAGAACCAGCTGTACCTGCGGGATACCTACAGCACAATAGATTCCGGCAAGAACTGCCGCAATTGGTCTTTTCCAGTTTTTCATAGGATGCTCCTTTTATCCGATAATATCTTCCCATACAGTAGGAATCCCTGCGCCGTTCTGCGCAATATACAGCATGAGATAGAACACATCCGTAGAATCCGCCCTGCCGCTGCCGTCGATGTCCGCCGCCTTTTCCTGTGCTGCCGTCCAGTCGGGAGAGATTCCCACAGCACTTTGTGCAATGCCCAGCATGAGGTAAAACACATCTGTGGAATCCAGTGTGCCGCTGCCGTCCATGTCGCCTAACAGCAATGTCTCAAATGTACTATTATAATGTACCACAGCCTGTGCCAGCGACTCGTTCCCCGATTCGATCTGAATATTGTTCCACTCGTCCTCTGCCATAGCCGTATACACAGCAGACAACTTTGTGCAGTCTGAAAAGGCGGACTCTCCGATCTCAGTTAAATTCCCTTGAGTTGTCAGCGTTTCCAGACTGGAACACTGCCAGAAAGCGCCCCAGTCAATTTTTGTTACACTTTCCGGTAGTATGACCTTCTGCAAATTTTCGCACTGATAAAAGGCAAAGTTACCGATTTCCGTAATGCCGCCCGGTATTTCTGCCGTTGTGCCGGAATATGTTGTCCCGTCGATCAGAATATGGTTCACCTGTACCAGCGGATTCACTGCCTGCTGGTTTTTCAGCCATGCCGTATCACAGAACGCATCCAATCCGATTTTTTGCAGTGTTTCTGGGATATCCAGCTTTTCCAGCAAGCCGCAGGAACGAAAGCAGTTGTCTCCAACGGAAACCAGATTTTTCGGCAGCGTCACATCTTGCAGTTTGTGACAGCTCCAGAACGCATTTTTCCCGATTGTCTGTACGGTGTCCGGGATTTCCACGCTGGTCAGCTTTTCGCAAAATTGAAACGCACCTTCACCAATTTCCAGCACTGGTTTTCCCTCGATCTCTGAGGGAATCACGACTTCTTCCGCATTTTCATCACACTGTGTAATCACAGCCCGGTCAGATTCTAAAGTATAGGTCAACGTCCCGACTGTTCCGGTGTCCGCAGTCTCTGCCGCAGCAGCCTGCAATGCCGGCAGAACCAGCTGTACCTGCGGCATACCTACAACACAACAGATTCCGGCAAGAACTGCCGCAATTGGTTTTTTCCAGTTTTTCATATGATTCTCCTTTTATCCGATAATATCTTCCCACGTGGTGGGGATTCCTGCGCCTTTCCGGGCAATATACAGCATAAGATAGAACACATCCGTAGAATCCACCTTGCCGCTGCCGTCGATGTCCGCCGCCTTTTCCTGTGCCGCCGTCCAGTCGGGAGAGATTCCCACGGCACTCTGCGCAATGCCCAGCATAAGGTAAAACACATCTGTGGAATCCAACGTACCGCTGCCGTCCAGATCGGCGAGTTCGAGTTCGTGTTCCGGGGTTTCATCTGCTGTATTACCGGATTTTAGTCCGGTGATGGTGAAACTGACAACCACTTGATCGTTTGGTTGCAAACCATCCGTCACCTTGACATACTCGTCAGAAGATTCTTCGGAACGCAGATCATGGATGTTCGGTCTGCTCCAGACATTCAAAATATTCAGCTGAATGCTTTTGCCGTCATCTGCGGCACGAAGTGCGCCGTCAGACGGTCCGGTATATGTCAAAGGCGTAGCGGTGCCGTCCGGATGCTGTACCGCAATGGAATCTACTGTGAGATGGAGCGTACATTCCGTATCCTGCAATCCGTAATAGGGGATACTTGCTCCATCCGGAATGTAATCGTATGCGTTTATATCCGTGGAAAGTATCAGACAATTTATAAAATCTGTGCTGCTGTTGATTGCAGCGCTGACTGAATAACTGCCGTCTTCTGTGATAACGGCGTCTTTTCCGGTTGTGCTGTTTTTTTTAGCAGCGGAACTGTCGTCATCGGGAACCCATCTCATATTTGTGCCAGCTGAAATCGCCAGAAACACCTTATGCGCCGTGCTTTCTGGCACAGACGAGTCGGCGAATGCTTCCAGACTGACGGAACAAACCAACATCACAGCGGCAGCCGCTGCTGCGATTCCTTTTTGCAGATACATTTTCAACATCTTTGCTTTCTCCTCAACCGGAGTGTGTCCCCATAAGCGCCTGCGGAGAAATTTTTCCGCACAGACATTTTATACAGACACGCTCTGCCCATATTATTTTTCCGCAGCCTCTCTCGCATCCTTTTCCAGCACGGAAAACGCCTGCCGCAGATTCCGCACGCCGGCGATCCGGATCTGATACGAGCCGCCTTTCAGTTCGTGCAGGCACTGCTGCGGTACGATACAGCGTGTAAAGCCCATGCGCTCTGCCTCCCGGACACGCCGCCGGATGTGCGAAATGCCCCGGACTTCTCCGCCCAGTCCCACTTCGCCGAACGCTGCCGTTTTTTCCGAGATGGGCTTGTCCACCAGAGAGGAATACAGACACAGCGCCGCCGCCAGATCGCCTGCCGGTTCGTCCAGCTGAAAGCCGCCGACTACGTTCAGATACACGTCCAGCGTCCCGAAAAACAGCCCCAGATGCTTTTCCAGCACGGCAATCAGAATCACCATGCGGCTGTAGTCAAAGCCCTGGGTCTGGCGGCGTGGCGCAGAGAATCCGCTTTTTGTCGCCAGGACCTGCATCTCTGCCAGGATCGGACGGGAACCTTCCATCATGCAGGTGACACACGTTCCCGAAACGCCCTGGGGTCTGCCGTCCAGCAGCATGGCAGACGGGTTGGGGACTTCGTGCAGACCGCTGTCCTGCATCTCGAATACGCCGATCTCATTGGTCGAGCCGTACCGGTTTTTCACCGCACGGAGCAGCCGATAGGAAAGGTTGCGTTCGCCTTCAAAATACAGCACGGTATCCACAATGTGCTCCATGACCTTTGGCCCGGCAATCGCACCGTCCTTGTTCACGTGTCCCACGATCCAGATGGGGATATCCAGCTGTTTTGCGGTGTGCATAAACAGATTGGTACACTCCCGCACCTGGGTCAGACTGCCGGGGCTGGAAGAGATCTCTTCCATGCGCATGGTCTGGATGGAGTCGATGATGACAATATCCGGACAGCTGGCGGAGATGGTGTCGCAGATGCTCTGGGCATCCGTGACCGTCAGCAGGTACAGGCTCCTGGTTGTCACGCCCAGACGCTGCGCACGAAGCTTGATCTGCTTGGCAGATTCCTCGCCGGAGACATACAGCACGCTGTGAGATTCCCCGAAATACTGACAAATTTGCAGCAGCAGCGTGCTTTTTCCGATGCCCGGCTCGCCGCCCAGGAGAACGATAGAGCCACGCACCAGACCGCCGCCCAGCACACGATCCAGTTCGCCTACGCCGGTGTGATAGCGCACATCCGCCGTGGTGTCCACCTCGTCCAGTTCCTGTATCTTGTCCGAAAGATCCACCGGTTTCCGGCGGCTGTTTCCCACCGCCTGCGCCGGCAGCGGAACATCCTCCTCCAGGGTGTTCCATGCGCCGCAGGACGGACACTTTCCGTTCCACTTGGCGCTTTCATAGCCGCATTCCGTACAGCGGTAAATGGTTTTCGGTTTTGCCATAGAGCGTTCTCCTTTGCTGTTTGTTGTTACTTGTATTATACCATGAAACGGCAGGAGATGCAAGGCGGCTTGCTTTCCGCAGAACGGCAGCGAAATCAATTTTCAAAAATATGCTGATTAAAATTATGAAGTTTGACAAGTAAGGCTCCCCTGAAAGGGCACCCGAAGGGCGTGCCTTGTGCTGAGCTGGCAGTGCGTAGCACTGACTGAGGGGGTTTCACTTATGTCGAAAACGTCATAAAAAAGATTTTACGAAAGAACCTCTCCACCGCCTAACGGCGGTCTCCCTCCCCTTTCAGGGGAGGCTATCATGAAAATTAATATTCGTTGCGGCACATTTTCTGCTATTGAAACCTGTTGAAAATTGTGGTATAATGAAGAAAATGAATCAGAGTGTGTTCCCAGTAAATGCCGCCGGAAAGACGTGCATCTCATTTTGTGGGATACATTTCGGGAGTGGGAGGCTTTCGATGCGCAACATAAAAGAGACGCTGCATGAAAAAAGAGGAAGTCCCCTTTCGGAGACTTCCTCTTTTTATGATATAGGAGATACATTTATGAAACTGCGGTGATTACCGCAGGGGAGAACATTCGGGATCACTGCACGGTGATCTGCTTTACTTCCGGCTTTGCCGGCTGTTTCTTCGGCAGCGTCAGTTTCAGCACGCCGTTTTCATATGCCGCATCAATGCGGTCTGCATCCACGTTGCTGATATCCAGGCGCTGCAAATACTTACAGAAACTGCGCTGCCGCTGCAAGTATGTGCCTTTCTTAGCCGTGTCAGTCTGTTCAGCAGAACCTTCACTATCGGACGCATCTTCTGCTGTTTTTTCTGTGGTATGCTCTGCCGCAATGGTCAGCACATCGCCCTCCAAGGACAGCTTGATTTCCTCTTTCTTGAACCCCGGCATATCTGCCTCCAGCACATAACTGTCGCCAGTATCCCGCAGGTCAGTTTTCGGCACCTTTGTGATCTCAGTATCTTTCACTGTATTCCACAATGTGTTTGCAAAAGGTTGAAAAATGGTCATCATAAGTCATTCCTCCTTGGAACTGTCTCTGAGCGCTTGCTTTACACGCTCGTTTTTCTTTGTTCTATGCGCCTTTTCAGCGCTTTTTCTCTCTTTTTCTTTTTGGTTTTGCTATCTCAGATTTTTTTCTGCATTGCTTTTCTCTTTTCAACATTACTTTAGTGGATCTCCAGCTGACGGGAAACCGGCTTTGCCGGCTGCTTTTTCGGCATGGTCAGCGTCAGCACACCGTTTTCATACACAGCGTGCAGTCCGGACGCATCCACATTGCTGATGTCCAGTTTCTGTTCATAAGAACTGGTGCTGCGTTCCCGGCGGAGATAGGTGCCGTCCTTTGCCTTTTCCTCTTCGGTCTTTTCCTTATGGACAGCGGACAGCGTCAAGGTGTCGCCCTCTACGCCGATCTTGATCTCATCCTTCTGGAATCCCGGCAGCTCTGCCTCCAGCACGTAGCTGTCACCGGTGTCCCGGATGTCGGTCTTGCAGGAACTCATCGCAGCGGATTTTCCGCCGAAGAATTCATTCTCCCAATCTCGCATGGAGCGGAACAGATCATAACCTGTACGTTCAAACGGTGTTAAATATGTCATCATAAAGCATTCCTCCTACGAATGATGTTCTATTATTTTTGTGGTAACGGATCGGATGCGGTTCACTCTCTTTTTCTCATCTTCCGAACCCCTTTCCGTTTACAAGTATCATATTACCCCTGCTATGTGAAAGTTCAAGGTCGGTTTTGTGAAAACTGGATGAAAATTAGCACTATTAGCAAATGAGTGCTAACAAGTGCTAATGCAGAGTGCTAAGCTGATGGAACGGCAGAAAAAAACGGGTACAGCGTTGTGTACCCGTTTTCCATATTATGTGTATTCCAGCATTATCCGCAAATATCCGCCCATTCCGTCGGAATCCCAACGCTGTTCCGGGCGATATACAGCATGGTATAAAACACATCAGTGGAATCCACTATACCATTGCCGTCCACATCTGCCGCCTGTTCCTGGGCAGCCGTCCAGCCGGATTCCAGTCCCACGCCACGCTGTGCAATTCCCAGCATGAGATAAAACACATCCGTAGAATCCACCTTTCCGCTGTTGTCCATGTCCCCCAGGTTCAGCATCGCCGGGGTATCGTAGTGAATCACTGCACCGTCCAGCCCGTCATTGTCGTCGCCGATGGGCAGCGCATTCCATTCCGACTCAGACAAGACAGTATAAACGTCAGTTAGCTGCGTGCTTAGCGAAAAGGCACTCTGACTAATTTCCGTCAGCTGTCCCTTGAGCGTGACCTTTTCCAAACTGAGACAATTGGCAAGCACATACGCCGGAATAGTGGTGACACCGGCGGGAAATATGATCTCACGCAGCGCCGTGCAGTCATAAAATGCCCTTTTGTCGATTCTTGTCACACTGTCCGGAATCTCCACCTTTTCCAGGCTGTGGCACTGCCAGAATGCCGATGCGCCGATGGTTTGCAGGCTTTCCGGCAGAATGACCTCTTTGATCTTCAGATTCACCATAAATGCCGCATCACAGATCTCTGTAACGCCCTCCGGAATCACCAGCGTCTCATCCGTACATTTTTCACCGTCTATCACAATATGGTTGACCTGCACCAGCGGATCTTCCGCCTGGCGCTCCTCCAGCCAGGGCGTTTGGAAAAACACGCTGTTCCCGATATTCCGGACAGTTCCCGGAATCGTGATCTCTGACAGGCTGGTACACGACATGAAACAGCCGCTGCCGATGGTAAGCAGATACTTGGGCAGCTGCACATGATTCAGCTTGGAGCAGCCATAGAACGCACGTGATCCCAGCGCACGCACCGTATCCGGGATCGTGACATCGGTCAGCTCTGTGTGGCTGTAAAATGCGTTTTCTGCGATTTGCAGCACCGGCTTGCCTTCGATCTCTTCGGGGATCGTCACGCTGACGGCGCTCTTCTCACAGGAGGTAATAATGGCACGGTCGGAGGTGAGGGTGTATTTCAGTTCTCCGTAAGTGCTGGTGTTTTCTGCCGCAGCGGCACAGATCTCCGGCACAGCCGAAATTGCCGCCGGGCTGACAGAAAGCGCCAGCATTCCTGCTGTCAGGAATGTGCAAAGTTTTTTCCAAAGCTGCATGATATCCAAATTCCTTTCCATGCACAAAAAGGCAATGCCGCATCCGTCCTGCAATGCAGCATTGCCTCTGTTGTATCATTTTCAAGTCAGTATTTCCGAGGAAACGCTCCCCGGTTCAGAAACTTCTGAGCGTTGTGGTCAGAAACAGGCTGTTGTCCATGTGCATCTTATTCAGCACATATAGTATGATCGCCATGACTGTCCAGATCGCAGCCGTTTGAATGGTATAAAATATAATCTTCTTCATCAAAGATACACCTCATTTCACAAAGTACCGCCCATGCCGTTACGGCACTTTGGTTTCTACATCTATCATTATACACAATAACTGCCAAGAATACAATAGCTTTTTGTGAATTGTAATTAAATTGCAACCGTTTTTTTCGAAATGACAGAATCCGGAACAAAAGACTGCGCCGGTATTCGGTATAATGCACAGTGCTTTTTTTCGAGTCTGTTGCAGAACCATAAATACCACCAAAAAACCGCCAACTTTTCCGAAAAACACACGGGTTTCTCGTGTAATATTCCATATTTACAAACGGAACAGTTTGTGGTATGATGAATATGATGAGCAATATCATGATATTATGAAAAGGAAAGGGGCTTTCTCCATGCAAAATTATGTAATCACCATTACACGGCAGTTCGGCAGCAGAGGCCGGGACATTGGCGTTGCCGCAGCGAAAAAGCTGGGCATTCCCCTATACGACAGAAATGTGCTGGAAAAAGAGGCAGAGGAGATCGACAGCACACTCCATTCTCTGGTGGAATTCAGCAAAAACGGCATGAGCGAATCGGGATATTACAAGATGGCATATCCTCTGGGCATCGGCAGTGCGCTGAAAAAAGACCGGATGTTTGAATTGCAGAGCAAATTAGTGCTGAAACACGCAGAAAGTGAGAATTGCGTTATCATCGGACGCTGTGCGGACTATCTGCTCCGGGAGCGGGAAAATGTGATTCGCTGCTATATCTTTGCACCCTATCAGGCACGGATCCGCAACAGCATCATGACGCTGGGACTCGCCAACGCCGAGCCGCAGCGCATCATCGAAGAAGTGGACAAGGCACGTGCAGAGTATTACCGCTCGCACACCGGCTGTGAGGTCAACAATACCCGGTACCGTGATCTGTTTCTGAACAGCAACCTGCTGGGCGTAGAAGGCACGGCAGATCTTATCGTTGACGCTGTCCGGAGAAAGTTCGGACTGCCGGAAGAAAAATAAGACCCGGGCTGTACAGGCACAAGTCCTGGGGATTCCGCATATCCTGTCACTGAGGTGATGCGTTATGAAGGAATTCCGCAGAAGCGTCTGGATCGGTTTTATCTGGAGCATCGTTTTCGGAACGATGCTCCATTTTTTATACGGCTGGACGGGCGAAAACCGGGTGGTAGGGCTGTATGCCGCCGTCAGTGAAAGCACCTGGGAACATCTGAAACTCCTATTTTTCCCGGTGCTGCTCTATACGGTCTGGGAATATATCTGGCTGGGACACCGCTGGAAAGGCTACGTACAGGTACGGGCAGAGGGTGTGCTGCTGGGAATGCTGACCATTACGGCGCTGTTCTATACCTACACCGGCATCTGCGGCAGGCACTGGCTGTGGGCAGACATCCTCACATTTGTGCTGGGTGCGGCTGTCACTGCGTATTACACCTGGAAATACGCCCGGCGAGGACGTGGCAGCAGCGTGTTCGGCGCAGTTGTCCTTGCAGTCATCACCGTCTGCTTTGGCGTGTTCAGCCTGTTTCCGCCTGCGGTGGGAATTTTTGCAATCCCATAAGTATCCGGGCAGTCCTTTTAAGGGACTGCCCTTTTTCTGCACCATTTTTCCGGTTCTCACATAAAATGTGACAGGAGGTGAACGCTGTGAACGGACTGATTTGTCTGCTGGTATTCTGTCTGCTGGCGGTGACGGCTCTGGCAGCACTGGGGCTGTGCCGGCGGCTGTTTTCCCATGAACTGCCGGAACATATGGCGACTCTTGCACTCCTGGAAAGCCAGGCGCAGTGGGAACGGCAGTGCGCCGCACTGGCTGCCCAGCTGACCTGGACCGACCGGGACATGGTGCGCACAGTCTGGCTGGTGGATGCCACGCCGGACGGCAGCCTGGAACAGGGCTGCACGGCATTTTGCAGACGGCACAGAGGCTTTTGCTATTGCCGGCTGTCGGAGTTGACGAAAATTTTTGGCAGCGGTGCGGAATCCGAAAAAAATGATTGCAATTTGTCGAAAAAACAGGTATAATAAAAAGAGTGCATTGGGAAAGGAGGCGGTCAAAGTGGCGGCAGAAGAAAGAAAACCACTCCATTTAGAAGGTACTGTGGAACACGTGATGTACTGCAACGCAGAAAACGGATATACAGTCCTGGAACTGGATGCCGGCGGCACACTGATTACGGTGGTCGGCGAAATGGGCGAGACCGAAGAGGGCGAACAGCTTTCGGTGGACGGCGAATACACCACCCATCCACGCTATGGAATGCAGTTCCGGGCGCAGTACTGGGAGCGCAAGCTGCCGGCAGATGCGCTGAACATCCAGCGCTATCTCTCCTCCGGCGCCATCAAGGGCATCGGACCGTCTCTGGCAAAGAAAATCGTGGAAAACTTCGGAGATCACACCCTGGAGATCATGGAAAAAGAGCCGACCCGTCTCCTGGAGATCCGGGGAATCTCTCCGAAAAAATGTGAGTCTATCGCCGCAGAAGTCAAGCAGATTTTTTCGCTCCGGACACTGATGCTGTTTCTGGCGCAGTATGATATCCGCTCCAAATATGCCATGCGTGCATATCAGAAATGGGGCAACGGCGCCATTGATCTGCTGGCGGCGAATCCTTATCTGCTCTGTGTTCCCGGCGTGGAACTGGACTTTCTGAAAGCAGATGCCGTGGCACAGGGGATGCAGTTCGCACAGAACGCTCCCCAGCGTGTCCAGGCAGGCATCATCTACATCTTACAATACAACACCAACAACGGGAACTCCTGTCTGCCGCTGGATCGGCTGCGCCCGAAAGCGTGCGCCTATCTGAAAGTCAACGAGGCAGATTTCGAGATCGCCTATGCCGGGGCGCTGGACGAGCATACCCTCTGTGTCTATGAGAAAAACGGACGGGACTATGTCTATCTGGAGGACTACTACATTGCGGAACACTACATCGCAGACCGCATCGGTGTAATACAGGATTTCAGCGCACCGGAGGACAACAGCGAGTTTGAAAAGATGATCGATGCCCAGGAACAGGAACAGGGCATGGAATACGCCGCCTTACAGCGAAAAGCCATTGTGACGGCGCTGTCCCGTGGCATTATGATCCTCACCGGCGGTCCGGGTACGGGAAAGACCACGACGCTGAACGGCATCATTTCCCTGTATGAAAAGCAGGGCTATCGTGTCATGATCGCCGCACCCACCGGACGTGCCGCAAGCCGCATCTCTGATCTCACCGGCTATGAGGCAAGCACCATTCACCGGATGCTGGACGTGGAATACAACGCATCCGGCGGCATGGGATTCCAGCACGATGAGCGCAATCCCCTGGAGTGCGATGTGATGGTAGTGGACGAGATGTCTATGGTAGACGTACTTTTGTTCGAACATCTGCTCCGGGCGCTGCGGCTGAGCTGCAAGGTGGTGCTGGTGGGCGACTGTGACCAGCTGCCGTCCGTGGGTGCAGGCAACCTGCTCCGGGATCTGATCGACAGCGGCAGAGTGCCGGTGGTGGCACTGAAAGAGATCTTCCGCCAGGCGCAGAAGAGCAGCATCATCACCAATGCCCACAAGATCATCGGCGGCGAATATCCGGATCTCACCCAGAAAAAGAGCGACTGTTTCTTTTTCCAGCGGCTGAAGCCGGATGCTGCAACAGAGCTGATGCTGGAACTGGTAAAGACCCGGCTGCCCAAGGCATACGGCTACTCCCCCATGGAGGATATCCAGGTCATCACCCCGTCCCGCAAGGGTGTTATGGGCGTGATCGAACTGAACCAGCGGCTCCAGGCGGTGCTGAATCCGCCCTCGCCTTCTCTGCCGGAGGTAAAGTCCATGCTCTACACCTTCCGGGAAGGCGACAAGGTCATGCAGATCAAGAACAACTATGACATTATCTGGCACAAGGACGGCGAAAACGGCACAGGCATCTTCAACGGAGACATTGGCTATCTCCGTGCCATCAACCGGCAGACCCAGGAAGTGGTGGCGGAATTTGACGGCAGACGTGCCACCTATCCCTTTGAACAGCTGGATCAGCTGGAGCTGGCATACGCTGTCACTGTCCACAAGAGCCAGGGCAGCGAATTCCAGGCAGTGGTCATGCCGCTGCTGGGCGGATTCCCGAAACTGTATTACCGGAATCTGCTGTATACCGCCGTCACCAGAGCCAGACGGCTACTGATTATGATCGGCTCACAAAAAGTCATTTATCAGATGGTGGAAAACAACCGCCGTATGAATCGATATACCTGTCTGCGGGATATGCTGGAACAGCAAAAAAGCACTGCGCAGACACAGCGCCTGGAACAGCCGGAAGCGTCCGGCGCAACCGAACAGGACGCACCAGAACAGGAGGAATCGTCATGAGTAAAACAGACATTGGCATTGATTTAGGAACGGCAAACACCGTCATCACCTTAGGGAAAAAGGGCGTTGTACTCAGCGAACCCTCTGCGATCGCCTATCACACCCACACCAAGGAAGTCCTGGCTGTGGGCAAGCGTGCCTATCAGATGATCGGCAAGACCCCGGACTATATTGAAGTGATCCGTCCCCTTTCCGGCGGCGTGATCTCCGACGACCGGATGACACAGTACATGATCCGGGAGTTTATTCTCCAGGTCACCGGACATCGGCTCACCAAGCCACGCATCATTATCTGTGTGCCGTCCTTTATCACGGACGTGGAAAAGCGTGCTGTAGTCGAGGCAGCCATGAGCGCCGGCTCCCGAAAGGCGTATCTCATTGATGAGCCTATTGCCGCTCTGATTGGCGCAGGGGTAAACATCGGCAAGGCACGGGGCAACATGGTAGTAGACATCGGCGGCGGCACAACAGACGTTGCCATCGTCTCCATGAACGGCATCGTCACCTCCCACTCCGTCCGTGCCGCCGGAAACACCCTGGACCAGGCGATCATCCGGTATATGCAGACCAAGTACAAGCTGCTCATCGGCGAACGCACTGCCGAGCGGCTGAAAATCGAAATGACCAACCTCTACGACCCCAGAGCGGATGTTACGGCATGGGTCAAGGGACGGAATCTGGTCAGCGGTCTGCCGGAAATGCAGGAAGTCAGCGAGCTGGAGATCTTCGAGGCTGTGGAAGATGTGGTGGCGGACATCATCGAGGCAATCAAGACCGTCCTGGAAGAGACACCGCCGGAACTGGTAGGCGACATCTACGAAAACGGCGTCCTCATGGCAGGCGGCGGTGCGATGCTGGGCGGTCTGCGAAAGCTGGTAGAGCGGACGCTCCAGGTCAAGTGTGTTGTGGCAAAGGATGCCATTCACTGTGTGGCAAAGGGTACTGCCATTGCGTTCCGCAAAATGGACACGCTGCTGGACGGCTTTGAGAATATTGCAGTGTATCAATTTAAGTGAGAGTATAATATCGAAAACACATTGAAAACCACCTATGAAACCAGGTGGTTTTCCTTTGAAATGAATTTGTCGAATTTTGTCGAAAAAAGGGGAATAACATGAAAATGGGCATCAAAAGCAACCGTTTATGCAGTGCCGGAGCAGCACTTCTGATCTTGCTGACATTTCTGCTGAGCGCATTTGCCGGCGGCAGCGTGTATGCAGAGACAACTTCCGAGAACCAGCCAATCCAGATCAGCAGCGCAGAAGAACTGCTGCAATTCGCAGCAGATGCCGCCAAGGACAGCAGCATCAACGCAGAACTGACCGCTGATATTGATATGACGGGAAAGGACGCCTGGACTTCGATCTCTGAATATGGCGGGACTTTCAACGGAAATTATCATAAGATCACTGGACTTCGATGCAGTGGCGGCAGAAACACCAGTTTATTTCAGAAACTAACGGGAACCGTAGAAAACCTATGGCTGGAAGGAATCGATGTTTCTGGTTCAAAGCAGGTTGCCGGAATCGCATCCAATTGCTTAGGAAAAATACAAAATGTTTTTCTGGAGGGAACAGTCACCGCCAGCGGAGATAATGCCGGCGGTTTGGTTTGTGAATTAAGAGATCCTGGTTTTATTGAAAATTCCTGTTTCATCGGAACTGTAACAGCAGCTGGCGGAACGATTGGCGGTGTCGTTGGAAACTGCTATACCAATATTAAAAGCTGTTATTTCCTAGGAACAATTCAATTTACATCATCTGACGTAGCAGTTGGATTACTGACAGGATATCTGCACTCTCCAACAACAGACTATTTTACATATTGCTTTTGTGCTAAAAACACTTTAATTCCTGCCATTGGGAATGTTACTGTTCCCGAACACGTTTCAATTTGTGAAGAATCCGCATTCGCCGACGGAACAGTTGCCGCAGCACTGAATGGCAACGAGGGCAGCGATGCGGTCTGGTGGGCGCAGGACGGAAAGACGATGCTGAAAGCGTTCGGCGGAAAATCGGCAGAAACAACGACTTCCGGCACAACAATGACGACAACCGCCACAACTGCCGGTAAAACAACGGTTTCTTCCGGCGAAACGGTTACTTCGGATAGTGCGGCTGTTAGTGAAACAACAAAGCTTACCACTACTTTCACAAGTTCAACTACCAGTACAACAGCAAAGCCTACCACAACTTTGACAAGTTCTACCAACAGTACGACAACAAAACTTACTACGACTTCTACAAGTTCGACTACCAGTACGACAACGGCAAAGCCTACCACGACTTCTACAAGTTTAACGACCAGTACAACGACAAAGACTACTACCACTTCCACAAGTTCTACCACAAGTACAACAACGACAAAACCTACTACCACTTCCACAAGTTTAACGACCAGTACAACAACCACAAAATCTACTACAACTTCGACAAGTTCAACCACAAGCATGACAACAAAATCTACCACAACCACCACAAGTTCAGCCACTAATACAACAACGACAAAACCTACTACCACTTCGACAAATTTAACTATCAGTATGACAACAGCAAAGCCTACCACCACTTCCACAAGTTCGACTACCAGTATGACAACGATAAAGCCTACTACGACTTCAACAAGTTCTACCACAAGCACGGCAGCGGCAAAACCTACTACCACTTCAACAAGTTTTACTACCAGCACGACAACGACAAAGTCTACCACCACTTCCACAAGTTCTACCACAAGTACAACAACCACAAAACCTACTACGACTTCTACAAGTTCAACTGCTAGTACGACAACAACGAAACCTACCACTACTTCGGCAAGTTCAACTACCAGTACAACAGCAACAAAACCTACTACCACTTCAATAAGTTTTACTACCAGCACAACAACGACAAAGCCTAGCACGACTTCTACAAGTTCAATTACCAGTACAACAACGAAACTTACTACGACTTCTACAAGCTTAACTACCAGTACAACAACAAAACCCATCACTACTTCTACAAGTTCAACTACCAGTACCACTACAATAAAACCCACCACCACTTCAACAAGTTCAACTACCAGTACAACAACAAAGCCTACCACAACTTCTACAAGCTTGACCAACAGTACGACAACCACGAAACTTACCACAACTTCAACTTCAACAAGTTTAACCACTAGCACAACAACGACAAAGCCTACCACAACTTCTGTAAGTTCAACTACCAGTACAACAACAAAACTCACTACGACTTCTACAAGTTCGACTACCAGTGCAACAACCACAAAACCTACTACGACTTCGGCAAGTTCAGCTACCAACACGACAACGACAAAGACTACCACAACTTCTACAAATTTAACCACCAGTACAACACCTACAAAACCTACTACTTCCACAAGTTTGACCACTAGCACAACAACGACAAAGCCTGCCACAACTTCTGTAAGTTCAACTACCAGCACAACAACCACAAAACCTACCACAACTTCCACAAGCTTGACCACTAGCACAACAACTACAAAACCTACCACAACTTCCACAAGCTTGACCACTAGCACAACAACTACAAAACCTACCACGACTTCGGCAAGCTCAACCACTAGCACGTCAACGACAAAATCTACTACGACTTCAACAAGTTCGACCACCACCAACACAACCACAAACTCCACCGCCACGTCCACAACAGCTGCAACAACCACCACACTCCCGGAAGAATGGCCAAAACTGATAGGCGACGCCGACCGCAACGGCAGAGTGGACACCACAGACATCTACCTGGTCATGCTGTACTGCGCCCACCACGGTGCCGGTCACGCAGACTACACCTTTACGGAATATCCCGAACTGGAAAACGCTCTGCTGGAAAAGCTGGATGTTGACCACAACGGTAAGCTGGATTCCACAGATGTTTTTCTCATGATGTACTATGTTGCCTGCAACGGCGCCGGCATTCCGGTTCACTGGGAGGATTTGATATAACTTTTTCCTATTTCCAATATAATTTACAGTATAAAAATAAAATATAGTATATATAGAAACGATTTATTATTACACAAACAAGTCAAAAACGTGTATAATAAAATAAGTTGTACATAGACACGGTCTGTTCCGGTTGCCCGGACAGGCACAGCACAAGAAAGGACAAAAGAAAACACATGAAAAAATTGATTACCGTACTGCATGGTTTCTGTATGGCGCTGGCGGACAGCGTGCCGGGTGTTTCCGGCGGCACGATCGCATTTCTGATGGGCTTTTATGACAAGTTCATCGGCTCTCTGAATGCGCTGATCTCCGGCACAAAGGCGGAGCGCATTGATGCGCTCAAGTATCTCGTAAAGCTGGGCATCGGCTGGGCGGTCGGCTTCTGCTCTTCCGTTCTGGTTCTGGCGAATGTCTTTGAGTCCCAGATCTACCGGGTCTCTTCCCTGTTCATCGGCTTTATCATCTTTGCGATTCCGGTAGTTGCCTATGAGGAACGAAAGGTATTGAAAGAGCGCTGGAAAATGTGCTTTTTCGTTCTGATCGGTGCAGCGCTTGTGGCAGCGATCACCTATGCAAACACCTTTGTAGGCGGCGGCAAGGACTTGAGTCATCCCGGCATCGGAATGTATCTGTACGCTTTCGTCGTCGGCGCTGTTGCCATCTGCGCTATGGTTCTGCCCGGTATTTCCGGCTCTACCCTGCTGCTGATCTTTGGCTTGTATATTCCTATCATCGGCGGCATTCACGATCTGCTGCATCTGGATTTCCATATGCTGCCCATTCTGATCGTATTTGGACTGGGCGTTATCACCGGCATCATCAGCATCATCAAGCTGATCCAGAACGCACTGACCAAACACCGTGGCGCAACGGTCTATCTGATCCTGGGCATGATGCTCGGCTCGCTCTACTCCGTTTTCATGGGTCCCACAACGCTGGAAAAACCGCAGGATGCCATGAGTCTGCACACCTTCAGCATCCTGTTCTTCTTCATCGGCGGCGTGGTGATCCTGGGAATGCAGGCGCTGAAAATGCTCTCGGAAAAGAACAGCGACACCACAGCTGTAACAAAAGAGAATTCGACAAAATAAACCGGATTTCTACATAGGAATGTGATTTTGTAGGGGGCGATGCCCACATCGCCCCGTATCCCCAAAAAGGGAAACATTTCGCATCGGGCGGATGTGGGCATCCGCCCCTACATAAACCTAACACAAAAAGGGCTTACCGAAAAAACGGTAAGCCCTTTTTTAGAAATGAATGCAATATATTTTGCAAGGGATTCTTCCCTTACGAGATCTTCTTGATCCAGCGCAGAATATCTGCCTCCGGTGTCACAAGGCGGTCAGAGTCGAAGTGAATGTTCAGTCCGCTCTGCACCTTTGCGCCGGAACACATCTGCGCAATATCCTGAAACGTATGTCCCAGCCAGCCGCCGTTTGTGGCAAACGGGTAGATCACCTTTCCGGAAAAATCCTGGTGCGCCAAAAGTGTGCGCATTGCCGGGGCAAATGTATACCACCAGACCGGTGTTCCCAGGATAATGGTGTCATACTGGCTGAGGTCGGCGGAAATCGGTTTCAGTTCCGGTTCAAAACCGCTGTTGACCTCACGCTGTCCCTGGTCTACGACTGCGTTATAGCTGCCGGTATACGGAGTGACGGTCTCGATTTCGCACAGATCGGCGCCTGTCTCCTGCTGAACCAGCTTTGCGATACGGCGTGTGTTGCCGCCGTAGGAATAAAACAGTACCAGTGCCTTCATGCCTCATAGACCTCCTTTGCCATGCGGAACGCTGCCCATGCTTTCGGCCAGCCCACATAGAAAGCGGCGTGGGTGATGATCTCTGCCATTTCTGACGCCGTGATGCCGTTCTTTTTGGCGGACTCCAGGTGATAGCGGAACGAGTTGTCTGTCAGTCCCATGGCGATCAGAGAGACCACGGTGACCAGGCTGCGGTCACGCAGAGAGAGTTCTTCCTCTCTGGACCACACCTCACCAAAGAGGACATCGTCGTTGAGTTCTGCGAATTTCGGTGCAAATTCTCCCAGGGCATCTCTGCCTGCGGTTTGTTTCACTGCCATAAAATCAAATCCTTTCTCTTTTCTTATGGCAATACCGCACAAAGCTTGTGCGTAAGATGCGTAGCTGGATTTTTCGGCAGATTGCATAGAAATTCCGCAGGCATACTGTCGTATGGCAAGGGATTTCTGGGCAATATGACGGAAAATCAGCAAGCAGATTGCGTGCAAAGCCGCCAGGCGGGCTTTGTGCGGTATTGCCTTATCTTAAAGCGCATTGTATGCTTCGTCGCTGACTGGCTCGCACCATTCATTACTGCAGTTTTCGCCGGGGCATTCTACTGCAATGTGGCTGAACCAGCTGTCCTTCTTGGCACCGTGCCAGTGCTTGACCTCCGGCGGAATGGTAATGACCATGCCTGGTTTCAGTTCCACAGCCGGCTTGCCCTCTTCCTGATACCAGCCCTCGCCGGCAGTGCAGACCAGGATCTGTCCGCCGCCTTTGGTGGCGTGGTGAATGTGCCAGTTGTTCCGGCAGCCCGGTTCAAAGGTCACATTTGCCAGAAATACCGGTGCTTTTCCCGGTTCGGTCAGCGGTTTCAAAAACGACTGTCCGACAAAATACTGTGCATATGCGTCATTGGGTGCGCCGATGCCGAACGCATCTGCGGTTTCAAACTGTGCTTTCTCTGTATATTTCATGAGCGTTTTCTCCTTTTAATCATGCACTTTCAGCTGGTGCAGCATTTTCACAAAATCCGGGTTATTGTGATCCACGATCTCACTGTGTCCGATGTCCAGCTTTGCGATCTCTGCCATATCCTCTTCCGACAGGGTGAAATCCCAGATGTCGAAATTCTGTGCCATGCGCTCTGCCTTGACAGACTTCGGAATCACCACAACGCCACGCTGTACATTCCAGCGCAGTGCCACCTGTGCCGGGCTTTTGCCGTACTTTTCGCCGATGGCGGTCAGTACCGGATGGGTGAAAATGCCGTGATTCCCCTCTGCGAAAGGTCCCCATGCCTCCGGTGTTACGCCGTATTCCTGCATCAGTTTCAGCGCATCCGGCTGCTGGAAGAACGGGTGGAGTTCTACCTGGTTCACTGCCGGAATGACCGAAACAGTGGCGCACAGGTCTGCCAGGCGTGCCGGGTAGAAGTTGCTGACACCGATGGCACGGAGTTTTCCGGCATGGTATGCCTCTTCCATGGCACGATATGCGCCCACATAGTCTCCCATGGGCTGGTGGATCAGATACAGATCCAGATAATCCAGTCTCAGCTTTTTCAGCGAAGTATCGATGGCTTTCTTTGCGCCCTCATAGCTTGCGTCCTGCACCCAGAGCTTTGTGGTGATGAACAGCTCTTCCCGAGGCACACCGCTTTTGGCAATTGCCGCACCCACTGCCTCTTCGTTAAAGTATGCGGCAGCGGTATCGATCAGCCGATAGCCTGCGGCGATGGCATCGGAAACTGCCTGCTCACAAACCGCAGCGTCCGGCACCTGGAACACACCAAAGCCTTCCAGCGGCATTTTTACGCCATTGTTCAACGTTACAAATTCCATTTCGGTTTCCTCCCAAGTTTATATTTCATCTGAGTTTATGCCTGATCCGGTTTCAGCGGTCCGTAGAAATACGATGCTGTTGCGCCGCCGTCCATCAAAAATGTGGAACCGGTAATAAATGCGCCCTTCTGACTCATCAGCAGTTCTGCCACATTTGCCACTTCGTCTGCCGTTCCCGGTCTGCCTGCCGGACACTTGGCGAACATATTCTGATAAAATGCGCCACGCTCTCCGTGGAATTCGTCTATGGCAAGCGGTGTGACGATAATGCCCGGCGCAATGGCGTTGATCCTTGCGCCACGTTCGCCCCAATGCACTGCCTCTGCCATGACACGTTTTTCATTGCAGCGCTTTGCCAGCTGGTACGCATGGAGCGTATCCCGGATTTTTTCCGGCTGGAGCATCTCCAGGGAGAGCAGTTCCTCTGCCGGCGTTTCGGCGAGCAGTGCGTCCTCTTCTGCGGTAAGCTGGGGCATCCGGAAACCGGACTGACTGGAAATCGTCACGCCGACACTGCCCTCTGCAATATGTGTCCGCATCTCTTCCAGCAGCATTGCCGTACCATAAAGGTCTACACGCAGAATGGTTTCCACGGATGCCTGGCTGGGTGAAACGCCGGCAGCATTGACCAGCATCTGAATGCTGCCGTACTGTTCCGCAGCGGCAATGGTCTGCCGGATGGATTCCCGGGAAGAGAGATCGGTCTCTACCGGAACGGCGTCAAATCCGGCATCGCACATGGTTTTGGCGATTTCCCCGGGCATTTTCCGCACGCTTGTCTCCGATGACGATTTTCATGCCATAGCCCATCCGCCGGGCGATCGCCATACCGATCTGTCCTGCACCAATCAATAGTAATACGTTTTTCATTGGCTTAGTCCTTCCTGCTCCACTTTTCCAGCGCCGGCTTTGCCTGGTCTACGCTGCTGCCGTAAATGGAAAGTCCCTTGGCAACCGATGCGCCCTTTGCCGCACGCTGAATGTCCTTTTCCGTACCGCTCAGTCCGCTGCCCTCATGGGTGCAGAACGGATGGATGGTCTTTCCGGAAAAATCGAAATGCTCCAAAAATGTATACACTGCCATGGGCATGGTTCCCCAGTAGTTGGGATAGCCCAGGTAGATCTCGTCGTATTCGTCCAGGCTGTCCGGCAGCGTCACCAGCTCCGGTCTTGCGCCAGCCTGCAAATCTTTCTTCGCCTGTGCAATGCAGGTGTCATAATCTGCCGCATAGGGAACTTTCTGTTCGATCTGAAACAAATCTGCCCCGGTCAGCTCCGCCAACATCTTCGCCGCCTTTTCTGTGTTTCCCTCGGTGATATAGCGGCGCTGTCCGCCGAAGTAGTTTTCGTCTGCTCCTTTCTGAATTGGCTGCCGCAAAGCCGCTTTTCCGGCTCTGCCCTGCCTGGTTATCTTATCTCTTATCTATAGTATACCGCAAACCGCCTTGACAGGGAATCCCCGATGTGTTATAATCATATTAACCAAAAGTTGATACGAGGTGATAGTCATGTATAATCCCCTGCTGACGGCGTTCGTTTGTGCGGCGGACTGCGGCAGTTTTACCAAAGCGGCAGAAAAGCTGTACCTCTCGCCCACTGCCGTCATGAAACAGATAAACGCCCTGGAATCCCATTTGCAGCTTCAGCTGATCTCCCGCACCAACCAGGGCATCCGGCTCACAGCGGCAGGAGAATCCATCTATGCAGACGCAAAGTTTCTGTTTGACTATTCTGCCCGTGCCGTGCGCCGTGCCAGACAGCGGATGTCGGACTATGAGAAAACATTTTGCGTAGGGACTTCTATCCTGAACCCCTGCAAGCCTTTTGTAGACCTGTGGAGCCGTCTTTCCGCCCATTTTCCGGGATATCGGCTCAACATTGTGCCGTTTGAGGACGAACACACCACCATTTTACAGGAGATATCTGCGCTGGGCGAAAAGTTTGATTTCCTGGTGGGCGTATGCGATTCCGCAAAATGGCTGCTGCACTGCCACTTTCTCCAGCTGGGAACTTACCGGAAATGCGTAGCGGTGCGCACCGGGCATCCTCTGGCGTCCAGAGAACGGCTCACTATCTCTGACCTCTACGGGCAGAATCTGATGATGGTACCCCGTGGAGACTCTGCCATCAACGACAAGATCCATCATGACCTGGAAGTCTGTCATCCGCAGATTCACATTATCGATACGCCGCAATATTATGATATGAGCGTATTCAATCACTGCGCCCAGACCGATGACGTCTTGCTGACCATCGAGTGCTGGCGTGACGTGCATCCCCTGCTGGTGACCATTCCGGTGGACTGGGACTATACCATCCCATACGGCATCCTCTATGACGTACATCCCCCGGAAGATGTAATGGAACTGATCGAATTGGTAAAGGCACAGATGCAGCAGTAAGTGCCTTTGCCGACAGACTGGAGGCAGACAAATGAATCTGGAAATTTTCCGTGGAATCCTGATCCCGTTTCTGGGAACGATGCTGGGTGCGGCGTGCGTCTTTTTTATGAAACGCTCGCTCTCCAGCAGCATTCAGCGTGCGCTGACCGGCTTTGCCGCCGGCATTATGACAGCCGCCTCTGTATGGAGCCTGCTCATCCCGGCGATGGAACAGTGCGCCTCAATGGGAAAGCTGGCGTTTCTGCCGGCGGCGGTGGGCTTTCTGGTGGGTATCTTTTTCCTGCTGGGGCTGGACCATCTCATCCCGCATCTGCACATGAACAGCAGTGAGGCAGAAGGTCCGAAAAGCAAGCTGAAAAAGACCACCATGCTGGTGCTGGCGGTGACTCTGCACAACATTCCGGAGGGCATGGCGGTAGGCGTGGTCTACGCCGGCTGGGCATCCGGGAATATGTCCATCTCTGCCGCCGCTGCGCTGGCGCTCTCGGTGGGCATCGCCATCCAGAACTTCCCAGAGGGTGCTATTATTTCTATGCCCCTGCGTGCAGAGGGCATGGGAAAGGGCAAGGCGTTCCTGTACGGGACGCTCTCCGGCGTGGTAGAGCCGATCGGTGCAGTACTGACTGTACTGGCGGCTGGACTGGTACTGCCGATCCTGCCCTATCTGCTGAGCTTTGCCGCAGGCGCTATGATCTACGTGGTGGTGGAAGAACTGATCCCGGAAATGTCCGAGGCGCCCCATTCTAACGTGGGAACGATTTTCTACGCAGTGGGGTTTGTGCTGATGATGACACTGGATGTGGCGCTGGGATAAGCAGCACTTGAAGAGAACAGCCGGCTTTTGCAGGAGTGCAGAGCCGGCTGTTTGGTTTTGCGTCATTGGGATTGATCTGACTTTTGTCCGGGCGAACACGCTTTTTGACAAAGCCGGAAAAATGTGCTATACTAAGGGTATTCCAAAACCGTTCTTTCCGGACGGAAATTCAAAAAGTCAGGAACGTGATGCAAATGAAGCGCTTTCAACAGAACATCCGCAAGGTCGTCCCCTATGTGCCGGGCGATCAGCCGGATTTTCCCGATATGATAAAACTGAACACCAACGAGAACCCCTATCCGCCTGCACCGGCAGTGCAGGAAGTTCTGGCACAGAGCCAGGCGGAACAGATGCGGCTCTACCCCGACCCCACGGCACACCAGCTGAACGCTGCTATTGCCAGGGCTTACGGCGTAGAGGAATCCCAGGTGTTCACCGGCGTCGGATCAGACGATGTGTTGGCGATGATCTTCCAGACCTTTTTCAACAGCGATCTGCCCATTCTGTTCCCGGACATCACCTATGCGTTTTACCCGGTATGGTGCGACCTGTTCCGCATTCCGTATGAAGTGCAGCCGCTGAACGACAAGCTGGAGATCGTGCCGGAGGACTACAACAAGCCCAACGGCGGCATTGTGTTCCCGAACCCCAACGCACCCACCGGCATTGCCCTGCCGGCAGCCACTGTGGAAGAGATCATCCGGCACAATCCGGAGTCACTGGTCGTGGTAGACGAGGCGTACGTGGACTTCGGCGGCGAGTCTGTTCTGCCGCTGCTGCAAAAGTACGATAATCTGATCGTGGTGCAGACTTTCTCCAAGTCCCGTGCCATGGCAGGAGAGCGCATCGGCTTTGCCATCGGTTCTACGGAACTCATCAAGGCGCTCCACGACGTGAAGTATTCCTTCAACTCCTACACCATGAACCGCTCTGCTCTGGCAGCCGGCACAGCATCGGTACAGGACAGCGCCTATTTGCAGGAAATCACGGCAAAGATCGTGGCAACCAGAGAACACGCCAAGCAGGTGCTGGCGGAGATGGGCTTTCAGTTCCCGGATTCCAAGAGCAACTTCCTGTTTGTGACGCACCCGGACTGCGATGCACACGAGCTGTTTGATGCACTGCGCCAGGCGCATATCTTCGTGCGCTGGTTCGACTCCCCACGCATCCGGAACTATCTGCGCATCACCATCGGAACAGATGCACAGATGGAATCCCTTTTCGCATTCCTCCGGAAGTATCTGAACAAGTAATTATAGTATAAGAGCCTGTTCCATATCTTTTATGTACGGCTTTTCGAGCATGATTTTGTCGTTGGCAAGGAAAAAAAGCCATAGGCATACTGTCGTATGGCAAGGCTTTTTGACGCAGTCAACGGCAAAATCTGCCGAAAAAACGTGCGGAAAAAGATGTGGAACAGGCTCTAAAATAACCCCGTCTCATCCTGGTTCTTTGTGTGAACCGGGGTGGGACGGGGTTTTGTTTATTTACGGACACATCACACGCCGCTGTGCTTTCCACATATTTTCTACTTTTCCTCCAAATACTGCTGCAGCCCGGAAAAAATCGTAAACGCCACTTTCTGCTGATACTCCTCCGATTCCAGCAGCGCCGCCTCGTCCGGATTGGACAGAAAGCCGCATTCCACCATGACTGTGGGATTTTCGCTGAAATAGCAGAGATACAGCTCCTTGCCGCACTGCTTGATCTCCCTGGCATTGTCCGGCTGGAGCTGGGTCACAAAGGCATTTTGCAGGCACTGCGCCAGAGTGCCGCTGCGCTTTACGTTGTCCGAGTAGAACATCTGTGCGCCGGAATACGCCGGGTCGGTGAACTGATTCTGATGCACCGAAATGCACACCGCATTGTCATACTGGTTGAACAGCGCCAGGCGGTTATCCATATCCGAACTCTTCTGGTTGGCGATGCCCTCCACACCGTCATCGTGGATGCTCTTGTCAGAATCCCGTGTGACCTCCACAGTGTAGCCCTCCATGCGCAGCAGATCACGCAGACTCAGCAGAATATTCAGATTGATGCCCTTTTCCGGCACGCCGTTTACCGAGACACAGCCGCCGTCTGCACCGCCGTGTCCGGCATCCAGTACAATTACCGGCGGCTCTTTCTCCGGGGCTGTCATGGTCGTGACGGCTCGCTGTATCCTGGTGCCGCCGAAATAGACCGCCGCCACACTGACGGCGCTGACTGTCAGAACGATTCCTGCCCGTTTCCATATGGTTTTCCAAGTGCATTGCATACCGTGTCCTCCTGCAAAAGCAGCACTGCACCATCACTGCGGCAGGACTGCTGGTTTTGTTTTGGTACACTTTATGCACAGGAACTGCGGAGTATGCCCTATGCCTGTTCCGCCCGGTGCAGCCGCCGCTGGAACCACGCCAGCAGTTCCGTTTTGGACATGGCTTTCTGGTGCGCCGGCTGTGCCAGCTGGAATTCCAGCGGTTCCAGTTCCCGGATCAGCTGCCGCAGCTTTGCCGGGCGCTCATGCCAGGTGTCCACCACCAGTTCCTGGTACACCGCATCGCCCAGAAACACCATTTGCTCTTCCTGCACCCAGACGATCACCGTATCTCTGGCGTGAGCGCTGGTCACGTGCTGTAACACACAGGTGCAGTTTCCCAAGTCAAGGGTCATCTGCTCTGAAAAGATTACCGTGGGCAGCACCACCCGGATTTGTTCCGGTTCGGGGAAATGCGCCTGGATACGTGGCACGCACAGCTGCGGCACGATGCCTTTCCGGACATTTTCCGCCAGGGCATCCGGTGTCCAGCGCAGCCGGGAGACCATCTCCAGAGACTGTCTCGTCTGCACACAGGCAATGGACGGGATCGACAGGGCAGACAGCCCGAAACAGTGATCCCAGTGGGAATGGGTCAGCACTGTAAAATCCGGCTGGGGAAATCCGGCGTTTTCCACTGCCTTTTGATAATCCCGGACGTGTTCCGGCGAGTTGCCGGCATCCACCATCAGCGAAAACCGGTCGCCCCGGATATACCCCAGCGCCGGACGGTCGTTTTCCTGCGAAAAGGGCAGCTGATACACTCTGGGGGTCAGTTGTTCCAGTTCCATCGGCAATACCTCCTGTTTGGTCTCTTTTCCGTGTTTGCTTTTTCGTTTATCCGTGTCCCAGCACCAGCAGCTGAAACAGTGCCATCCACTCACGCACCCAATAGGTCGGCACGTACAGCGGATTGGTCCATGCGCTTTCGCTCTCCGATTCCAGCCCGGCACGTTTCGCCAAAAGCGACGCCCGATACTGGTGAAAGCCGTCTGTTATGATGACAATGCGATTGTCCAGTCCCTGCTCCTGCAAAATGGCGGCGGCGTGTTCCAGATTCTCCTGGGTGTCCTTTGAGGTAGTCTCTGCCGTGATGCGGCTTTCGGCAATGCCGTGTTCCACCAGCCAGGTTTTCATCGCCTGTCCCTCCGGGATATCTTCCCCTGCGCCCTGTCCGCCGGTGGTGATGCAGGAGACCTCCGGATTTTCCTCCAGATACTTCTGCGCCGCCTCCAGCCGCCGGAGCAGCATCCGGCTGGGACGAGTGCCACGCACCTTACAGCCCAGCACGACCACGGTTTCCGGCTGTGCAGGATGGCGCAGGACAGCCCGTGTCATCTGCACAGACATCACTGCAGAAAACACCAGTCCAGCCGCCGTCAGCACGCACACCGCAGACAGTCCGATCTTTCCGCCCAGGTGTCCCCACAGGTGACGGATCCACTGGGCAAACACCTGCGGAAACAGTGTCACAAACAGCAGAAACAGGCACACCAGGATCCCGGCAAGGTTCCCCGGATTGCAGATGCGTTTGAAAATGGGAAATACAAAAAAGAAGAGCAGTACCAGCTCCGGCAGTAGGAATAGATAACGCAGTTTCATGTCAGTAGTTCCTTTCTGATATTTTGTGCAGTATGGTCATCTGATATTCTATAGTATAGCATATCTGCCGGGATGTGTCAATTTTTTAGATTTCTCGGAAATTTTTATCGGCTTTTTGTTTGACATCTGTTAGAAAACATGGTATAATAAAAGCTGTATTTCACCGGATTTAAGGAGGATTTTATGAAAAAGGAAACAAAAACAGCGCCCCAGACGGCTGTGCCGGAAAAACCGGCAGCACCGGAACGGGTACACGGACTGGACTTGATCTCGAAATATCGTGGAGCGATCATGGGCTTTGCCGCCTTGTGGATTTTATTTTTCCACGAGTGGGTGACTCTGTTCGTCAACAACCAGGTAGGCGTAAACATTGAGGGATATCTCAAGCGTATCGGCTTTTGCGGCGTGGATATCTTTCTCCTGCTCTCCGGCATCGGTCTGACCTTTGCCATCCGCAAGGGCAATGTCCTCACCTTCTATTATCGCCGCATCAAGCGCATTCTGCTGCCGTTTCTGGTCATGGCGATCATCCGATGCGCCCTGGAGAAATGGCCCATCATCGAATTCTGGAAAAACATCTCCGGCATCAACTTTTACACCAAAAGCATCTACAGCTTTCTCTGGTTCGTTCCGGCGATTCTGACGCTGTACCTGTTCTTCCCGTGGTACTACAAGCTTTTCACCAAAACGAAAAAGCCGGTACTCTTTTTCCTCTGCTCCCTGGAGGTCTGGCTGGTATTTTCCCTGTTTGTCCGGGAAACCATGCGTGGCGACCTCTATGGTTTCACAAACCGCATCCCGGTCTTTCTGGCAGGCGTTCTGCTGGGCTGGCTGACACAGCAGAAAAAGACCACCTTTACCAAAGGCACATGGTGCCTTATCGCCATTACCTTTGTGACAGGACTTTATCTGGCATACATCACCAACTACAAAGACTATTATCTCCTGGTTCCCACCTCGAACTGCTGCGTTCCGAACTTTATGATCTCCGTTTCCCTGCCGTTCCTGATGGCAAAGTTCCTGGATATTCTGAGCCATGCCAAGTACACCAAGCCGGTAGGCATCGGGCTGACAAAGGTTCTGTCCTTTTTCGGCACATTCAGTCTGGAATTTTACTGCGTCCAGGAATGGCTGGGCTGGAAGATCATGGGCAAGATGTTCGAACAGCAGCGCCCGGGCTGGCTGATTAACCTGGCAGTTCTTCTGGCAATCACAGCAGTTTCCTTTGCCGCACATTTCCTGTTCCAGCAGTTCTGGAAGCTGGTGGACTGGCTCATCGGCATGATTCCCAAGCCGGGCAAAAAGGCAGCCGCAGAACAATCCAAATAACCCATCCCCACAAACACAAAACCGGTCATGCAGACACACATCTGCATGACCGGTTTCTTTTTTCAAGGCATTACCGCCGCACCAGCGCACCCACGGCGCTGCATCCCAGGAATACCACCAGGTCGGCAATGACTACCGTTGCGCCAACCGGCGTGGATGCCAGAATGGAGATCAGCAGCCCTGCCACGGCGCAGACCACCGAGATCACCCCGGCACAGCAGATCACGCCCCGAAAGCTCCGAAACAGCCGCATTGCCGAAAGCGCCGGAAAAACGATAAGCGCCGATGTCAGCAGCGAACCCACCAGGTTCATGGCAAGCACAATAATAACTGCGGTCACAACGGCAATCAGCAGGTTGTACATTCTCGCACGGATGCCTGTCGCCGCCGCAAAGGTCTCATCGAACGTCACCGCAAAGATCTTATGATAAAACAGCAGGAAAATTGCCATGACCACAATGGACATTCCCACGCAGACCCACACATCTGTTGTGGAAAGGGTCAGAATCAGCGTAGAGCCGAACAATGTACTGCAAACATCTCCCGAGATATTGGCGGAAGAGGAAAACAAGTTCTGCACCAGATAGCCCAGCGCAAGAGCGCTCACGGACAGCATGGCAATGGCGGCATCGCCTTTGATCTTTGCGCTCTGATTGGCGCACAGCAGTATCACAGCACACGCCACCGTCACCGGCATGACCAGCAGCATACTGTTGCTGAGCCGCAGCACTGTGGCAATGGCAAGCGCACCAAACGCCACGTGCGACAAACCGTCACCAATGACGGAAAAACGCTTCAGCACCAGTGTTACGCCCAGCAGAGACGAACACAGAGCGATCAGCACGCCGGCAATCAGCGCATACTGCACAAATGAAAACGACAGATAGCCTGTCAGTTCTTCCCAGATACTCATGCCTGTACACCTCCTGTGTATGCCTGTCCGATCCTGCTCCGGAGATAGTCTGCCTTTGTGCCGAAAAACAGCGGCGTCTTGCTGATGTGCAGCACATGGGACGCATATTTGACAGCCGCCTCCATGTCGTGGGAAACCATGAGGATGGTGATGCCGTCCTCCCGGTTCAGCTTTGCGATCAGTTCGTAAAGCTCCGTCTGCGCCTTGGGGTCCAGCCCGGTCACAGGCTCATCCAGCACCAGCATTTTCTGGGTCGCACCCAGCGCCCGTGCCAGCAGGACACGCTGCTGCTGACCGCCGGAAAGTTCCCGATAGCACCGTTTCGCCAGATGGGTGATGCCCAGCCGTTCCATGTTGTCCAGCGCCAGCTGCTTTTCCTGCCTGGTGTAAAACGGCCGCAGTCCGCTGCGGTTCAGACAGCCCGACCGGACGATCTCCAACACCGATGCCGGAAAGTCACGCTGTACTGCAGTCTGCTGCGGCAGATAGCCAATCTCGTCTGGTTTCAGTCCGTCTCCCGTTTCAATTTTTCCTGCCATGGGAGATTTCAGCCCCAGAATGGCTTTCATCAGCGTACTCTTGCCGGAACCGTTCTCTCCCACAATATAAAGGTAATCTCCGGCGCTGACGGAAAACGACAGATGCTCCATCACTGCCGTTCCCTCATAGCCCAGCGTCACATCGCTGCATCTCAATTGTGCCATGTTTCCCTGCTCCCTTCGTTCAGCGCCTTTTCCAGCACGCTGTAGTTTTCCTGCATCTTCGAAAGATACGTTGCCCCCTGGTCGATCTCACTCTGCGACACCGCCTGCAGGGACTGCAGCGTCAGAATGCTGCCGTCCGTGCCAGCGTTTTCCAAAATCGTCTTTGCCAGCGAGTGATTGCTGCCCTCCATGGTCAGCACACAGGACAGCCCCAGCGATTTCACCTTGTCCGACAGAAAGACGATGGTCTCAAAGCTTGCCTCCGTCTCTGCGGAACAGCCGGGAAAGGCGGCGTAATAGGTCAGCCCGTAATCCTCCGCCAGATAGCGGAACGGAAAGCGGTCTGCCACCACAATGGTGCTGCGCTCTGCCGTTTCGGTCATGGTCTGATACTCGGCGTCCAGCGCCTGTAACTGCCCGGCATAGGCGGTATAATTCGCCTGGTACGCCTCTGCGTGGCTGGGGTCAGCCTGGCACAGGGCATCACGCATTGCCGCACACGCCAGCTGCGCACGCCGCAGAGACAACCAGACGTGTTCATCCACCTCTGTTTCCTCTTCTGCGTCATGGTCGTGATCGTGGTCATGATGATGGTGGTCATCGTCCTGCATTCCCTCTGCCAGGACTTCCTCGTCGGCGTGCGCCGCATCCACCATAGAGACCAGCTTTGCCGTATGATTCTCCGTGGTGTCCAGCACATCATTGACCCAGGTGTCCGAAACACCGCCCACGTAGCAGAACACATCCGCTCTGGAAATGGCGGCGATATCCTTAACTGACGGCTGGTAGCTGTGCAGGTCTGTCCCATTCTTCACCAACAGGGTCAAATCTACACTGTCCACGCCCTGGGTCAGCTGTCTCGCCCAGTCATATTCCGGAAAGATGGTGCAGACCACCTGCAATTTGCCGTCCGGTTTCGGCAGTGTGCCGCCGCAGCCGCTGAAAAAAACGCTCCATCCGAAACAGAGCGTCAGTAAAAATGCCAGTTTTCGTTTCATCTTGTTCTCACTTCCATATTGCCTGTGCAGTTCCACAGTCTGCCTGCCATGCGTTCTGCATCTCTGTTTGAAATTGAAAATGATTTTCATATTCAGATTATAGCACATATTGAAGCACTTGTCAAGCCCGTTTTGCAGAAAAAGAATTCCAATTGAAAGACAGACCTGTTTTTTTGCAGTTCTGCCCTCATACTATCATAAGTTCCGTTGCCTGTGCTTATTCCACCGCACACGGGAATTAAAAAGGAAATCGTGCTGCCATAAGAATTTTAAGGAAACACTTGACGAAAAGAGAGAAATGTAGTAAAATAAAAATGATATGACTCGGAAAGGAGCAGTGAAAAATGCTGACAGAGAAAATGACCTACACGGTTTCTACCATCACCCCGAACACACAGGTTGGTGACATCGTCTATGTAAAGTCGCTGGATTCCGGTGCGCACGCCATCGGTGAAGTCGATCACGTTTATGCACACGGCATTCACGTCGATCTCTATATGGCAAAGCCCATTGATGAGACAACTTTTGAGGTAACCCGAAAGCTGTACCCGGAATTTGTCAATATTCATACATCCACCAACAACAGCACAACACCTGCAAACGCATAAGAGCGTCTGCGGACAAGCGAAAAGCTGCCGGCAATTTTTTGCCGACAGCTTTTTTCATGCGTTCTTTTGTTTTTGCCGTTTCCAGACCTGCTCCAGCAGCATTCCGATCAGAAACGCTGCGATATCGCCAAAGGTGGAAATGATCCGCAGGGTGACGGCGTACAGCATAATGGTATTCATATCCAGAAAGCTGCCGCACATCATTATCATAACCGCCTCACGGATACCGATGCCGCCGGGCGCACCCGGTGTGATAAAGCCCACGATCCAGGAGAACAGGTATGTTCCCAGGAACAGTCCCAGTTTATCCCCAGGCACATCGAACAGGAATGCTGCCGGAATGGCATACATTGCCGTGGAGATGATGTACTGCACCACGTACAGCAGGAACACGCCCAGCACACGCAGCAGGATCTTCCGGTTCAGCAGTTTCCGGTACTTTTCAAAGTAGCGCTGCAGCGGCTCCCGGAACTTCCAGCGCAGCACCAGGAACAACAGCAGCAGCACCGCAACGCCGACACCCAGCACAATGAGGAAATTGTTCCGGTATGTGCGGATCAGTTCCAGCATATTCTTTCCCATAAGCACCACGATCAGCAGCAGCGGCGTCAGCATGGAGCAGACGATATCCAGCACAGTGGCACAGGCTACGTCCACGTGGCTGATATGAAGGTCGGCGGCAAGCTGGTTTCTGCCCACATACTGAAAAACATTGCCCGGCACATATTTCATCAGATTCGACTTGGTATACACCGGCAGTGCATCTTTCATGGGAATATTTGTCCCGGACAGGATGCGGACGAACCGCACCCAGGGCATGGACATAAACAGAATCACAGCCGTCTGTATCAGCACACAGCCGGTAATCATTGCAATCAGCCTGCCCGACGCAAACATCGACCAATCTACATCCATGGTCACGATCTTCTTTACCACAAACACCAGGGCGATCACCGTCACAATCGTCCCGATCAATTTATAGTACTTTTTCAAAAAGCGCATAGAGAATCCTTTCTGTTGTAAATTTTAGGCGACACCGCACAAAGCTTGTGCGTAAGATGCGCAGCCGGATTTTTCGGCAGATTGCATAGAAATTCCGCAGCCATACTGTCGTATGGCAAGGGATTTCTGTGTGATATGACGGAAAATCAGCAAGCAGATTGCGTGCAAAGCTGCCAAGCGTGCTTTGTGCGGTGTTGCCTTATAATACAGTTTATTGTACCATATAATACAGTCTATTGTACCATGTTTTCCGGGGATTGTCAATTGTGGGAAAAGAGAAACAGCCGCTCTGCATTTTGCAGGACGGCTGTTCATTCTGTTTGATCTTCTTCGCAGTATTCCAGAATATCTCCGATCTCACAGTGCAGCGCCGCACAAATTCGTGACAGCACCTCACTGTCATATCGTGTGACACGATTCTTGTAGTAATTATCGATCACCGGATACTTTGTTCCCGTCATCTGCGCAAGACGATACCGGCTGATGCCACGCTCTTGCAGCAGCTGTTCCAACCGCAGCCGAACCATCATGCCACCTCCAAAGAAAAACATCTCTTTTTACTATACAGGATATTTTTTCTCTTGACAATTCCTTTATACAAGTATATAATTATATAAGGATATACTATGGAGGTTTGCAATGATAGACTATGAAAATTTATATTATGACACACAGAAACAAGTTACAAGAACCATACAAATTTTAGAACACGAATTAGAACATCTGAAAGCCTTTCAATGCCTTTGTGAAAATCGGGTTCTTGCACCTGAATTTGAGGTTACACACCAAAACAAGCCACGGGAAAATTAACAGAGAAACAGCCGCTCTGCATCATAATGTGCAGGACGGCTGTTTGGATTCCAGTGTGAAATTTTTATCTCGGCTTGTGCGCACGAACGGTTTCAAGCGTTGCGTTGGGATTGCTCTTTTTGAAGATTCCGAAGGCATCCTCGTCACTGATTCCCGGGTTATCCTGGTAGATCTTCTTGATTTTCTTGTCGTCTCCCGGTGTTGTCGTTTTGATGTTATTGTTGCCGCTGTGGGCAATCACATTTAATTCGTCATTGGTGTTGTTTAATGTCGGCTTATGTGCACGGACAGTTTCAAGGGTTGCATTGGGATTGGTCTTTTTGAAAATCTCGAAGGCATCCTCATCGCTGATTCCCGGATTGTCCTGGTAGATCTTCTTGATTTTCTTGTCGTCTCCCGGTGTTGTCGTTTTGATGTTATTGTTGCCGCTGTGGGCAATCACATTTAATTCGTCATTGGTGTTGTTTAATGTCGGCTTATGTGCACGGACAGTTTCAAGGGTTGCATTGGGATTGGTCTTTTTGAAAATCTCGAAGGCATCCTCATCGCTGATTCCCGGATTGTCCTGGTAGATCTTCTTGATTTTCTTGTCGTCTCCCGGTGTGATCGTTTTCATATCATTGCCGCTATGGGATGCAATTGTATTCAATTCCTGGTTGCTCAGATCCTTGCTCTTACCGCTTTCTCCCGACTTTTTACTCTGACTCGCCGTATTTTTCTTGGGTTTCGATTTGCCGCTTGTCTGGCTGTTGTCGGCGATGAGGTCAATGCCCTTGGAAATGTTATTCGCCGTTTTGCTGTCGGACGAAGTAAAGAGAACAATTGCGATCAAAAGCACAATAAAAAGGGCAAGGGGCAGCACGTTCAGAATTGCCGCAACGACCAGCTGAAACATGGGCTTGCCGTTTTTCTTTTTGAAACAAGCGACACAATACGGAAAGAAGGAGCTGTCTTCCTTGGCGCTTTTCTTCTCCTTGACGATCTGTACAATGGTGATGATCTCAAAGATCACGCCCGAAATAATCGACAAAATTAACGCAAAGTTATTGCCGTCCGCCGAACCGCTGGCAGCGGCGGCAAACAGAATAATCATGCCGATCAAAAATAAAACCATATTGACAATGGAAATCCCGAAAAGGATGGTGTTCTTTTTCATAATATACCTCCGTGTACCTATCTCATAGTTTTGTCGGGACACTGGCTTTCATCCTGCCTGCCCCGGGTTGTTTCTGCCCACAAAATTGATGCCGCTTTCATCCTCCCTGTGCTGTTTTTTGCGCTGAACCGATTCACCTGCCATTTCGCATCGTTTTCACTTTTTTCTCTCTGACAATTGGATTTTTCCAGCAAAAACGTGTATATTCTTATTATAAGCTATATTTTTTCTGTTGTCAAGTCGTTTTTCAACTTTTCATCTGTTTACATTCAGAAACTGCTCCGATACTCTTAATAGCAGAGGTGATGACACATGATACTGGACTATCCGCAAATCGGAAAAAATCTTGCAAAGCGACGAAAGGAGCTGAAACTAAAACAGTACGAAGTCTGCGAACGTGCGGAGATCAATGACAAATACCTATCCTGCATTGAAACCGCCCGCTCCATTCCCAGTTTAGAAGTTTTCCTCAGACTCTGTACCGCTTTAGAAACAACCCCGGACCGTATTCTTTTCGGCACTGTCCGCCAAACAGATTACACGAAAGACAGTACGATCCTGCTGGAAAAGTTTCAGCGGCTTTCTCCCAACAACAAACGTCTTTGCCTTGCATTCATGGACCTGCTTTCCAATGACTTTCAGAATATGTAGTCCATGCTTTTATTATAGTCAAAGAGCCAGACAGACGTTTGTCCGTTCAAAAACAATTTACAGCTATACGCAAAAAACAGCCGCTCTGCATCCCGCAGAACGGCTGTTTCCTTTTCAAAGGATATCTTTTCTGTTTTTAGAATACTTACATCAAATCGCAGATACGGTTCGAGAATGCCACCGGATCTTCTACCGGCATACCGGCGATCAGCAGTGCCTGGTCATACAGCAGCTTTGCATACTCGTCCAGCTTTGCGGTATCGCTGGTCTGGAGTTCCATCAGACGCTGATAGATGGGATGCTCCGGATTGATCTCCAGCACGGTCTGTGCCTGGAGTTTCTGACCCTCTGTTCCTGGCATTGCGTTCAGCGTCTTTGCCATTTCCATGGAGAGTTCTCCTTCGCTGGACAGGCAGACCGGGTGGGACTTCAAGCGGCCGGACAGCTTGACATTGCCGACCTTGCCCTCCAGTGCCTTCTTCATTTCCTCCAGCATATCCTTGCTGGATTCCTGTTTCTCTTCCAGTTCTTTCTTTTCCTCTTCGGATTCCAGATCCAGATTGCTGTCCAGAACCGACTGGAACTGTTTGTCTTGATAGTTCTGCATCATGCGGACTGCAAACTCGTCCACATTCTCGGTGAAGTACAGGATCTCATAGCCCTTGTCCTTGACCTGTTCGGTCTGCGGCAGGGACTCGATACGTGCAACGCTTTCGCCGGCTGCATAGTAGATCTTGTCCTGTCCCTCCGGCATACGGTCTACGTATTCCTTCAGAGACACCAGCTTGCCGTCCTTTGAGGACGGGAACAGCAGCAGATCCTGGAGCAGATCCTTGTGCATACCGTAATCCTGGTAGATGCCGTATTTCAGCTGCAAACCGAAGGACTGGAAGAACTTCTCATACTTCTCCCGGTCGTTCTTCATCATACGCTGGAGTTCGTTCTTAATGGTACGCTCAATGCTGCGTGCGATCTGGCGCAGCTGTGCGTCGTGCTGGAGCATTTCACGGGAGATGTTCAGCGACAGGTCCTCCGAGTCTACCAGACCCTTGACAAAGCTGAAATAATCCGGCAGCAGATCCTCGCAGCGCTCCATAATCAGAACGCCGTTTGCATACAGCTGCAAGCCCTTTTCGTAGTCCTTGCTGTAATAGTTGAACGGTGTGTGCGACGGCACATACAGCAGGGCATCATAGGTGATCGTACCCTCGTTCCGGACGTGCATATGGCACAGCGGATCGGTATAATCGCCGCACTTGTCCTTATAGAAGCTGTTGTACTCCTCTTCGCTGATCTCATTCTTATTCTTATGCCACAGCGGAACCATACTGTTCAGCGTGACGTTTTCGATATAGTCCTCGTACTCGTCGGAATCCTCTTTCTTGCGGCTCTTGGTCATATCCATACAGATGGGGAACCGGATATAATCGCTGTAGCGCTTTACCAGGCTCTGGATTCGGTACTGATCCAGGAATTCGCTGTAATTTTCGCCGCCGTTGCCGTCCTCGTCTGCTGCTACATCGTCCAGCAGTTCCAGGGTGATCTCTGTGCCGACCGTATCCTTGTCGCAGGTGTCCATGGTATAGCCCTCAACGCCCTCAGACTGCCATACATAGCCCTGTGTCTCGCCGAACGCCAGAGACTTTACTGTCACACGCTTTGCCACCATAAATGCAGAGTAGAAACCGACACCGAACTGACCGATGATCTGGTTGTCCTCTGCCAGGTTGTTTTCCTTCTTGAACTGGAGCGAACCGCTGTTTGCGATCGTACCCAGATGCTCTTCCATCTCTTCCTTGGTCATGCCGATACCATTATCAGTAATGGTCAGCGTGCGTGCATCCTTGTCCACTGCCAGCGTGATCTTGAAGTCCGACTTGTTCATGCCCACGCTGTCATCGGTCAGCGACTTGAAATACAGCTTGTCGATGGCATCGCTGGCGTTAGAGATCAGTTCCCGGAGAAAGATCTCCTTATGGGTATAGATAGAATGGATCATCATGTCCATCAGCTTTTTGGATTCTGCCTGAAATTGTTTCTGTTCCATATGTTTCTTCCGCATTCCCGGAGAAATGCGACTCCTTTCCTGTCAAAGTGGTTTGCAATCGTGCTGCTTTAGCACTCTTGCTTTTTAAGTGCTAACACTATTATAGCATATGTGCTAATTTCGTCAAGCGTGATTTTGCATTGTTTACAATTTATTTACAAAAGAAAAAGCGGAACACTTCCAAGTGAAATGCTCCGCCTCTTTTTTGTTATTCAGTTTTGGGTTATTCCGCACAAGGCAGCGTATCCACCAGATGAATCAAAAACTTCATCAAAGCGACCACATCCCGGCTGTCCACTTCGCCGTTTCCATCGCAGTCTGCCAGCGTAACATACTGACATTGGGTGCCGGTCGTTACAATTTTAGACAGCAGCACAGCATCCGACACGTCAATCACACCGTCCCAGTTCACGTCTCCCGCATGATAGATAGCAGGGTTTACACCATAATCGAGGTATGTAAGCGACAAATCTACATAAACATCCGGATTCAGTACCAAAAGGGTTGCGATGATATTGGCGACCTTGCTTTCTTCCTTCCACAAAGTGATCGCAGGCAATTTATACTGAAATGTCGTATAGATGTCAAAGGAACGATAAAGTGTGCTTGATTCGCCGTTCAAATTCATTTGATATGTCTCATTCGGGGAATGATGAAACTGAACCGCATCCACATATTTTCTGGGAATGCCCAATTCCGCACAAAAGGCATCCAGCGAGGCAGAATCTGCACTTTCTGCACTGTCCCCATATTTTTCTACCATGGCATCACATTGTTCCAACGTCGCATAAGCACAGCGAAATTGAATGTTTTCATGGTACGTATCGCATTCCTCAAAAATCTGCTCCAGTTCCGCATCGGGCAGCGCATAAAACTGGTCAAACGTGTAGTCTGCATAATAAGGGGTATCCGTTTTCTCATCCGACGCAAGGTCTTTAGAAGTATAAGCGGAAACCGGCAATGCCGCAGAAAACAACATTAGCGACGCCAGAATGGCAGAAGATATCCTTGTCCAAATTTTTTCATCAGTGACCCTCCTTAAAAACCGTTGTCATTCTCCCATAAAATCGAAATGACACCTCGGCTTACTTTCAGTATATCATACCCACGGGAAACCGTCAATTCTCACTTCGCACAAATACACACACTTTTTTTACAAAATGCACAAAATTTAAGATTTACAAATCTCCGAATTTCTCCAAGAACTTCTGCACGCCGAACAAATCAGACTGCACGGTAACTGTCAGCTCACGCAGTTCCAGGTTCGGCATTACCAGATCCGGCACCATGATGACACGCAGATTTGCCGCAGCGGCGCTGCGAATCCCGTTGGGCGAATCCTCCACGGCAAAGCTCAGCCCCGGGTCTGCGCCAATGGCATCGCAGGCAATCTCATAAATCTCCGGATCGGGCTTGCCATGTTCCACCTGTTCCCCGGTGATGATCGCATGAAACAGATCCACCATCTTTGCCGATTCCAGGTGGTGCATGGTACTTTCCCGCCCGGTAGAAGTCGCCAGAGCCACACGCCAGTCCTCCTGCCGCAGCCATTGCAGTAATTCCACCGCACCCGGCTTAATTGGCATCCCATCCGCCAACATTTCCGCCATAATCTCGTGATTGCGCTTGTGAAATGCAAGGTAGTCAAAGTCCGGGTAATTCTTCTCAAAAAAAGCCCTGGTATCATTACGGTTCAGCCCACGGCACCGGAAAATGGCATCGTCTATCTGTGCAAAGCCCATTTCCTCCGCCGCCTGCCGCCATGCCTGATCGCCGACACGCTCCGTATCAAACAAAACTCCGTCCATATCAAAAATGATTGCTTTCATGCTGTTCCTCCCGTTAATAAGAATTCTGATACCTTTATTATAACCGAACCGACTGCGTCCTGTCAATATGAAAAAAGCCGCCGGTGCATGAAAACACTGGCGGCTTTGCAATGGTGGGCCATCGGGGACTCGAACCCAGGACCGACCGGTTATGAGCCGGTAGCT